>ERZ773183.123-NODE-123-length-99373-cov-5.315190_pt1 | contig 99373 bp, 131 predicted proteins | sample MGYA00580532_ERZ773183 | MGnify/ENA primary metagenome ERZ773183 (study PRJEB29015, sample SAMEA2737791) | human gut metagenome | biome: human gut; feature: human-associated habitat; material: faeces | place: China | collected 2012 ...
TATTCTTGGAGCAATACGCAGGAATCCATAGATAAAAGAACCGCAGCCATCAACAATTATCTGACTAAGAGCTTGCAGGATTTGAATGTCGATACGGTAAGGCAGGATATACCCACAAGCTCTACGGTAACAGATGTAAAGATTTGGGATATAGAACAGGCTGGAACAGACGACTTTACCGTTGTCTACTCCGTAGATCAGACGGTAACGGAGGGTGAAACGTCAATCGGTTACACCTCCGCTTATATGGTAGTGGTTCATGTAGATAGCAATGGAAACATGGTTATCACACAGAATCCGACCATTAGCAGCACACCGACAAAATCCAGCTATGAACCAAAGACAAAGGAATCTGACGGAACGGTGGATGCTGCCACAATGGAGGAAGTGACAGAGTTCTTGGAAACATTCTTTAAGCTGTACCCTACCGCTACGGAAAAGGAGCTTGCCTATTATGTATCTGGCAATGTGCTTGAACCTGTAAACTGTGGTTATCTGTTTTCAGAGTTGGTAAATCCTATCTTCATCAAAGATGGGGAACAGGTCAAAGTTTCGGTATCGGTGAAGTATCTCGACCAGAGAACAAAAGCAACACAGATTTCACAGTTTGACTTAACGCTGGAAAAAGATAGTAACTGGAAGATTGTAGGATAAAAAGATAATCTGACAGATTGACACATTAAAATGAATGTGTTAAAATTTCTTTGTTTTATAAAGGAGAAAAATTATGAATTACTATATAACAAATCAACCCAAAAAGAAACTTATCTCTGTACAATTAAATCCGATGAAACATTGTACAGAGTATAGCATATAAAGAAATGCGTAAGATTTCATCGGGAATGTGGCAATAGAGTGATATACTTTTATTGTCTCTTTTCCGTATGTTATAAAACGTAAAAAAATTAAGGCTATAGGCAATGTTTTGTCTATAGTCTTTTGTTATACATTCATAATTTTAACAGGAGGCTATTGCACTTTGTGTATTTTGCCTCCTATTTTTTATGCTCAAAAACAGAGAAAGGAACATGAAACATGAGTTTATTAGAGATTACAAATTTATCACATTCGTTTAGTGAAAATGTTTTATATAAAAATGCAGATTTTTCATTAAACAAAGGAGAACATATTGGAATTGTCGGGCAGAATGGAACGGGAAAAAGTACGCTGATTAAACTTTGTACGGGGCAACTTCTCCCCGATGAAGGGCGTATTATATGGCAGCCTAAAACAAGTATCGGCTATTTAGACCAATACGCTGAAATTGATATGCAGCTTGATATGAAAAGATTTTTGAAAACTGCTTTTTCACATCTATATGAATTGGAAGAAAAAATGAACTGTTTATATGAGAATATACATGATGGTGATTTTCAAAACTTAGGCATAGCAGCAAAGTATCAAGAAGAATTAGAACGACAGGATTTTTATTTGATTGATACGAAAATAGAGCAGGTCGCAACTGGTTTGGGATTATCAGCAATCGGTTTAGATAGACCTATTGCACAAATGAGTGGCGGTCAACGTGCAAAGGTAATATTAGCAAAACTATTGCTTGAAAAGCCAGACGTATTATTGCTTGATGAACCAACCAATTTTTTGGATAAAGAACATATTGATTGGCTGTCGGAATATCTCTGCGGTTTAAGTAATGCCTTTATGGTTGTTTCGCATGATTATAGTTTTTTAGAAAAAATTTCAAATCGAATTTGTGATATAGATAACTACAAAATCGGAAAATATTATGGCACTTATTCGGAATTTTTGAAAAAGAAAACTGCTCTGCGAGAGAATTATATACGTCAATATTCCGCACAGCAAAAGGAAATCAAGAAAACGGAAGAATTTATCCGTAAAAATATAGCAGGAAGAAAATCAAAAATGGCAAGGGGCAGACAAAAGCAACTAGACAGAATGGATAAGAAGGAGGCTATTGAACAAAAAGAAGTTGTGCCATTTTTTCATTTTCGTGAAATGCCTTTGACAAATACAGAACATTTAAGCGTTAAGCATTTATCTGTTGGTTATCATTATCCTGTTTTATCTGACATTGATTTTGCTATTAATGGTGGACAGAAAGTTGTAATAACTGGTTTTAACGGTATTGGAAAATCGACATTATTAAAGACATTGGTCGGAAAATTAGATGTTCTAAATGGTTCATTTTCTTTTTCCGAGCAAGTGAAGTTACGATATTTTGAACAGGATTTATATTGGGAAAATGAAAAGGAAACTCCAATACAGATAGTGTCTGATTGTTATCCGTCCCTTACGATAAAGGAAGTAAGAAAAAACCTGGCATGTTGCGGAATCATAGGAGAACACGCAATGCAGAGTATTGGCACATTAAGCGGTGGAGAACAAGCAAAAGTAAAAATATGCCTATTAACTCTTACTCCTTGTAATTTTATTATCATGGACGAGCCAACAAACCATTTGGACATTCAAGCAAAACAAGCTTTAAGAATTGCATTAAAGGAATTTAAAGGCACAGTTTTGCTTGTTTCTCACGAACCTGCTTTTTATAAAGAGATAGCACAAAAAATAATTAACATTGAAAATATCATTAAGAAAAAATAACTCTGATAAATGTAAAATTATTCTTTTATTTTTTTTAACTTGATAATTCCGTCAGCGACACTTTCCATGATAATTAAATCCTTATCGGAAAGGTTGTCAAGTTGTTTTTCCAACTGTCGTCTTCTGGTGCTTTTATCCAGATCAGACGCAGGCAGGAAAAATTCATCAACGGAAACATTAAGTAATGATACAAGGTCATAGAACACCTGTAAACTTGGGTGCTGCCCTTTGTTTTCAATATTTGTCAAATAGCGTGGGTCAATTTCAATCATAGCTCCCACCTGTTCACGAGTAAGACCTCGTTTTTTACGAGCTTCTTTGATGGCAAGACCAAAGGCTCTGAAATCATACTTATCTTCTTTTTTACGCATATTTAATCACCTCACTACATTTTACTGTTCCTGTTGATTTTCTAACAGGTATAGAAAAACGTATAGTAAGGTTTATCAGTTCCTATTATGCGTAAATCAATTAAAAAGTGCTGCATAGCGGCAAATAAAAAAAACCGCTATCAACAGTACCGTTTTTGCGTGTCACAAAATACCTTTTTCCAGATGGCGGTTGAAAAGCCGCCTTTTTCTTTTCCCATCAATAGAAAAACAACATAATGGTTTTGGGTTAGCGGCTTTGGGAGGTAGCCGCATTGAAAGACCTGTATAATCGACAATCTTCAATATATCCGTTATTGTCAAAAAAATCCTAGCTTTCACAGCGGCACAATATACCCTTGAATATGGTTTTTCACGTTACATAACAGGAACAATTTTAAAAGCACAAGAACAGCATTTCTTATATGCCCTTGTGCTTTTTTGCTACTTTAAAAAATTTTTTGATTTTTTTCTGATTCGGGTTACAAATCGCCCCTCCGTGTTGAGTGTTAGTGCGGAAAGAGGTAAAAAGCCTTTTCGCTTTAGCAACTTCAACTTGAAAGGAGGTGAGATTATGAAACCTTCTTCATTTGAGAACGCTATAAGACTTCAATTTGACTGTCTGGCTCGTAAGGTGATTGGCAGAACTGTAAAGAACTACAACAAAGAACTTGCCAGACGTGCAAAGCATGAAATATCTTTCTGTGAAATACCAGAGCTGGAATTAAACCAGTTGGGTGTATCGGACGAATACCCGATTGAATTTACTTCCTTTGATGTGTTTGGTACAGAAGTTCGTGTCTATGATGAGAAATTATGTGAAGCAATCAAAAAATTAAGCGAAAGACGACGCAATGTTGTGTTGATGTTCTATTTTCTGGAATTACCAGACGCAGAAATCGCAGAGATTTTGGATATTTCCAGAAACTCTGTTTATAGAAACAGAATGTGTTCACTAAAGCTCATTAGAGATATGTATGAGGAGGAATTATAACATGATGAAGTCTACAAAAAAGTGTCCTCTATTCTCCACAATCAGTTTAGCTACTGATGGCGACGAAGTGGCAATAGAGAAAATATTAAATCACTATGACGCTTACATATCAAAAGCAAGTTTACGCCCGTTCTATGATGAACACGGAAATATGTATATTGTGGTCGACATGGAACTGAAAGGCAGAATCAGAGCTGCTCTTATTAAAGCAATTCTAGGTTTTGAAGTCAGAGTGAAATAAGCGAATATATACGGAGTGTTCTATCACCTCATTCCAGCTCCGTTTTACAAGTGTTCTTTGAAAAATGAATAAAGTAATCAGATACGTTTGATATACGGTGAGCCGACGGACTGGAACGCCATGACCCACGAAAGGAGGGATAAAGAAGCGAGCGACCATGCCAGTGATCCGTAAGCGACTGTTGGAAAAGTTGCTGCCATGACCTGTATATCAGAATAATGATACACCCGTATGACACGGTTCACCCATCAGAATGGGAATGGTGAAATTCCAGTGGAGCTTTCCAAAGCCATCTGATTACTTCTTATTTATAGACAAATTCTTTCATAATGTACAAGCATTTTTGCATACTTTGTAAATATATTGTAGTGAGGTGGTTCAATGGCAAATGACGCAAAGGTAGTTTGCAAGAATGTTTTTAAAAATTGTGATAGAGCGGCGTTTACAAAAGCATTTACTCTAAAATGGATAGAGTTGATAAATCAATATGAAAAAAATAAAGGAAAGGCAACTCCTGCCAGATGATAGACAAACTATCCTACAAGATGTTATAATAACATTATGTAGAGATAGTTTGTTTCGTCTTCTCTAAAAGGAGAACGAAGCATGATAGAATCAAAATCAAGAGTTGCTATTTATTGCCGCTTATCAGAGGAAGATAGAAACAAACAATCAGAAACAGACGACAGTAACAGTATTCAGAATCAAAAGTCAATGTTACTTCAATACTCATTAGAGCATGGTTGGGAAGTCTACAACATATACAGTGATGATGATTACACTGGTTCTGACAGACGACGACCAGAATTTAACAGGTTGTTGGAGGACGCAAAGAATCGTAAATTTGATATTGTCCTTTGTAAGACACAATCCAGATTTACCAGAGAACTAGAATTAGTGGAAAAATATATCCACGGTCTTTTCCCTATTTGGGGTATTCGTTTCATCAGCATTGTTGATAATGCAGATACCGCTAATAAAGGAAATAAGAAATCAAGACAGATAAATGGTCTGGTGAATGAGTGGTACTTAGAGGATATGTCAGAGAACATTAAAAGCGTTCTCACTGACAGAAGAAAGAACGGACACCATATCGGTGCTTTTGCCCTGTATGGTTACAAAAAAGACCCTGACGTAAAAGGGCATTTGATTATTGATGAAGAAGCTGCGGAAGTTGTCAGAGAAGTTTTTACACTGTTTTCACAGGGATATGGAAAGACCGCCATTGCCCGTATGCTGAATGACAGAGGAATACCAAACCCTACGGAATACAAACGACTTCATGGTTTGCGTTACAAGCAGCCTAAAACGAAAAACAGTACCCTATGGAAATATTTTGCCATATCAGATATGTTGGTGAATGAAATCTATATCGGGAATATGGTTCAAGGGAAATATGGCAGCGTTTCTTATAAGACAAAGCAAAACAAACCCAGACCAAAAGACGAGTGGTACAGAGTTGAGGGTACACATGAGCCGATTATTGACCGTGAGTTATGGGATAGGGTTCAAACATTGGTAGCTCAAAAGGCAAAACCTTTCACAGTTGGCACAATCGGCTTATTTGCCAGAAAAGCTCGCTGTATGAATTGTGGTTATACAATGCGTTCATCAAAGAATCGTGGTAAGCATTATTTACAATGTTCTAACCGCCATGTAGCAAAGGACGCTTGTATAGGTTCTTTCATTTCAGTAGACAAATTGGAAAAAGCTGTGATTGATGAACTTAATAAGTTATCCGCAGAATATCTGGATAAAGATGAGCTTGAACAAAATGTGCAAGTCAATAATGACTTGCGAGGTCAAAAAGAAGCTTTGGAAACGGAGATTGCTGCTTATCAAAAAAAGATTGCGGAATACACAAAAGGAATCCGTGAACTATATTTAGATAAGGTAAAGGGTATTCTTTCCGAACTTGATTACTTGGATTTATCTAAAGACTTCTCAACACAAAAAGAAAGGCTCGAAAAACTGGTAATTGATACGCAGAAACAGCTTGATGTTATTGAAAGAAAAATGCAAGTTGGCGATAACAGACGTCAGTTAATCGAGCAATATACAAATCTTGAACACTTAGACAGGGAAATCGTTGAAAAGCTGATTGATTATGTATTGGTTGGCAAGAAAGACCCTGTAACTAAGGAAGTACCTATTGAAATACATTGGAATTTCTAAGGTTCTCATATCTGGCAGCTAGTATGCCAGATTATCGGGAACTATCTTTTAAAACCTCAATGTTGTCTTTACACAATCGTACCATCGGCAGCCATATCTTCATGAAGATCTGTGATAGGGTCACCTTTAGACTGGAAAGTTGTAGCACTCCAAGGAGTTCCACTGGCAGCCTGTGGCCAAAGAGCAAGTGTATGGTCAACATAATATTTATCAAAACCGGATTTTTCAAGCTGTTCCGGAGTCAGATTGCGTGTGAGCTGGTGTACAATGGCGCATACGATTTCCATATGGGCAAATTCTTCGGTAGCAATGTCTGTTAGTGTGCCAATTACTTCATTATAAGGCATGGTATATCTCTGAGAAAAATATCTCAAAGAAGCTCCTAATTCTCCATCCGGTCCACCGAACTGTGATAAGATAATCTGAGCAATCTTCGGATTTGTCTGAGTAATTTTAACAGGGTATTGTAACCGTTTTTCATAATTCCACATAAATTAACATCCTCCTTCCTGCCATGGCCAAGGTTCATTGATCCATTTCCAGCAATCCATAGGTGTATTTGCAGTATCCAGTGTTAGAGGTCCATAATATTTTGCATATTCCTTTAAGGCCTGCACACGCTGTTTTTTAAATTCATCAAAGAATTCCAGGGCTTCAGGACAATTTGGATGTGTGTCGAGAAATAATTTTACGTCATCAACAGCAAAACTTACGATATTGATCCATTCCAGAAGCTCTTTTTTACAAGGTCTGTTTTCATTCATCGAGGGCTACCACCTTTCCAACAAAATGGAAGATTCAGTTCGGCAAAAATAGTTCCGCACCGGAATCCTTTTTCAACTTCATAGAGAGAACGCCACTCCTGCCATGGAACATAGGCCATTGCAATGGAAAGACCGCTTAATTTGTCGTGATCGTAAATATTACAGCACGGACGGGACGGTGTGGACGGTGATACAGAAGGCGGCATTGTTCTGTTGCTTCCACCGACATGACATCCGTTAGAATGGTTTTGACGCATATAATCCGGCGTATTATAACGATAATTTGGCATTTAAAGTACTCCTTTCGATAAGATTATGCAATAATAGTATATGAAAATTAAAGAAAGTTGTGAATCAGACAGTTGTTTTTAAGAACGTATCTGAGTATAATAGATACGATTGGAGAGTAGAATATGGTAAAAGAAAATAAAAAAAGAAGCACGAATACCAGAGTGAAAAAGAAAGAACACAGCATCGCATACTTCGATTACAGTCTGCTGGCAATATTGATCTGCCTGATCTGCTTTGGACTGGTCATGCTATATAGTACGAGCTCTTACAGCGCAATGATGAAACAAAACGGAGACAGCCTGTTTTACTTTAAAAGACAAGTCCTGTTCTGCATTGTGGGTTTGATCGGGATGTGGATCGTAAGTAGAATAGATTATCATTGGTATTTTGAAAGATCAAAGTTCTTCTATTTTATTTCTATTTTTATGATGTTCCTTGTAAAGACACCATTGGGAAAAGAAGTAAATGGAGCAAAAAGATGGATTAAACTTCCGTTCGAACAGCAGCTGCAGCCGGCAGAGATTGCCAAGATTGCGATCATATTGTTTATTCCAGCATTGATCTGTACGATGGGAAGAGAGATAAAGACGCTGGAAGGAATTGTGAAAGTACTGGCATGGGGGGCTTTTTCAGCAGCAGTAGTCTTTATTATTACAGAAAATTTAAGTACGGCAATTATTGTTATGGGAATTACGTGTATTATGATTTTTGTGGTACATCCAAAGACAAGAATATTTATCATAATTGCCGTAGGAATTATTTTAATAGGAATTGTCGGTGCGAGGGTTCTTGGTATGGCAATGGAGACCAGCGGGAACTTCCGTCTGAGACGTATTCTGGTATGGCTGAATCCAGAGAAATATGCATCAGAAGGCGGCTACCAGATCATGCAGGCATTGTATGCAATTGGATCAGGAGGTTTTTTTGGAAAAGGTCTTGGTAACAGTGCCCAGAAAATGATCATTCCAGAAGTTCAGAATGATATGATTCTTTCTATTATCTGTGAGGAGCTTGGAGTATTTGGTGCAATCATGGTTCTGATCCTGTTCGGAATGCTTCTGTACAGATTATTATTTATTGCGCAGAATGCACCGGATCTTTATGGTTCATTAGTGGTGAGCGGAATATTTGCACATATTGCATTGCAGGTAATATTAAATGTTATGGTTGTGATCAATTGTATTCCGACAACAGGAATCACACTTCCCTTTATCAGCTATGGCGGTACGTCGGTGCTATTCTTAATGGCGGAAATGGGACTGGCATTGGGAGTCTCTTCAAAGATTAAAATTGCTGAATAAAAAGCTTTCATTTCTTTTTCAAATATGCTATGATAAATAATGTAGTATTTAAAACTACTTCTGATGAGAATAGATGACTCGAAAAGAGTTTTGATATCAATAATATAAAGTAATAATACGTTGCATTGGGAGGAATATATGAGTTACAAGATTATCATAGATAGTTGTGGTGAATTGACAGAAGAAATGAAGAAATCGGGGAATTTCGAGACAGCTTCGTTACAGATCGATGTTGGCGGACATCATATCGTAGATGATGAAACATTTGATCAGGCAGATTTTTTGAAGAAGATCAGAGAATCTGAAGAATGCCCGAAGTCATCATGCCCGTCTCCGGAACGTTATATGGAAGAATATCACTGTGAGGCAGAGCACATATATGCAGTGACGTTGTCTGCAGAACTCAGCGGTTCTTATAACAGTGCGGTACTTGGAAAGAATTTATACGAAGAAGAATACGGAGAGAAGGATATTTACGTATTTAATTCCAGATCGGCATCGGTAGGAGAGACGCTGATCGGGTTGAAGATTGCCGAATGTGAGAAAAAAGGACTCAGCTTTAAGGAAGTAATTGATACAGTAGAAGCTTATATTGAAGAGCAGCATACCTATTTCTTACTGGAAACATTGGATATACTGAAAAAGAACGGAAGACTGAAAGGGTTAAAAGCAGTGGTCGCAACGGCATTAAATATTAAGCCGGTGATGGGATCTACTCCGGATGGAAATATTCAACAGCTTGCAAATACAAGAGGAATGAAAAAAGGGCTGGTCAGAATGGTGGAACAAATAGTGGCTGATCTTAAGAACCCGGAAGAGAAGATACTTGCGATTTCTCACTGCAATTGCAGAGAACGCGCAGAGACAGTGAAAAATATGCTTCTTGAAAAAGCAGGATTCAAAGATATTATTATTGTAGATACTGCGGGGATCAGTAGTATGTATGCAGCTGACGGAGGCGTGATTGTAGTTGTATAATCCGATGGAGTGTGGTAGAATAGATACATCGGAAAAAAAGGAGCAAAAGAACTATGAGTCAGGCAAAAGTAGATAAATATAAAGAAGCGAAGAAAAACCGGAAAAAGCAGATGAAAAAAGAAAAGATACAAAGCTATCTGCGCAGAGGTGTGGCATGTATCGTTGCAGCAGCACTGATAGGAATGGCAGGTTTTTCTATATATAATATATATGAGTCAAAACAGCCGAAGCAGGAAGTAACGGTTGATTATTCTGCAATAGCAAGTCTCAGTCAGTCTTTGTCAGATAACGGAACGTCGGCCGAATAGAGAAAAAGAAAGAAAAATGCGAGTGAACAGGAAAAATCCTGTTCACTATTTTTTTGCCTTAAAATTCTCTTAATTTCCCTAAAAGGCTTGAAAACAGTAAAAAAGTAGTTTACAATGGGTTCAAGTGGTAGAAAGTGGTGAAAAGTGGAACAAAGTGGTATGAAAATGGATGAAGCCGGAAAGGAAGAATAACTGATTTTACCGGAAGAACTTCAGAAGATACCACCGGGAAAAGGAGAATTCTATGCTGAAAGGAGAGTACAGTCATAATATTGATGCCAAAGGGCGGCTGATCATTCCGGCCAAGTTTCGTGACGATTTAGGGGAGCATTTCGTCATTACAAAAGGAATGGAGAATTGTCTGTACGTATATCCGGAAGCAGAATGGAACACTTTTGAAGAAAAACTTAATGCATTGCCAACCACCACTGACAAAAAAGCACGTGCGTTTGCATATTTCTTTCAGGGAAGTGCAGCGGACGGCGACCTTGATAAGCAAGGCAGAACTCTAATCCCTTCTGTACTGCGTACATTTGCACATCTGGATAAAGAAGTTGTATTCATCGGTATGGGGAAGCGTGCCGAGATCTGGGATAAGGCAAGATGGGATGAAAAGAATGCTGAAGTGGAACTTAACATTGAAGATATTGCATCTGATATGGAAGAAAACGGATTCAGTATCTAGAGGGAGAAGATATGGGATTCGAACACAAATCAGTATTACTGAATGAGACAATTGAAGGATTAAACATCAAGCCGGATGGTATCTATGTAGACGGAACGCTTGGTGGAGGCGGACATGCATACGAGGTGTGCAGGCGTCTCGGTGAAAAAGGGAGTATTATAGGAATAGACCAGGATGAAGCAGCAATCGAAGCTGCAGGCATCCGATTAAAAGACTTCGGGGAGAAGGTCACAATAATCCGAAGCAATTATTGTGATATGAAGTCGAAGCTTCAAGAACAGGGAATTGACAAGGTCGATGGAATCGTACTTGATCTGGGCGTATCTTCTTATCAGTTAGATACGGCAGATCGGGGATTTTCCTATCGCGAAGATGCACCTCTGGATATGAGAATGGACAGACGTCAGAAGATGACTGCCAGAGACATCGTCAATGATTACTCAGAGATGGATTTGTACCGCGTGATCAGAGACTACGGGGAGGATAAGTTTGCAAAAAATATTGCAAAACATATCGTGGCGGCACGCGGGAAAAGTCCGATTGAAACAACGGGGCAGCTGACAGAGATTATCAGAGCTTCAATACCAATGAAATATCAGAAAAAATCCGGACATCCTGCAAAGAGAACATTTCAGGCTATTCGGATTGAACTGAACAGAGAATTAGAAGTATTGAAAAATTCTCTGGATGACATGATTGAAATACTAAACCCGGGTGGAAGATTGTGTATTATTACATTCCATTCGCTGGAAGACCGGATTGTAAAGAGTGCATTTAAGAAAAATGAGAATCCATGCACCTGCCCTCCGGATTTTCCTGTGTGTGTATGTGGCAATGTTTCTAAAGGGCGTGTTGTTACCAGAAAGCCGATTCTTCCAAGTGAAGAAGAATTAGAGTATAACAGTCGTTCTAAAAGTGCGAAACTCAGAATATTTGAGCGTTCTTAATGAAGAATGATATGTGATCAGACAGAAAGGAGTGGCGTAGATGGCAGCAAGAAGATCTTATGCAAGCGATAGACGCCAGTCCGGTGGATATCGTTCCATGCAGTATGGAAGCAGACAGGCTTATATGTATGGTAATATAGTTACCAAGCCGGAATATGAACCGCGAAGAAGAAAATCATCTGCAAAACCAAAAAAGAAAGTAAGCAGACAGGTGCAGAAGAACAGAAATCGTGCACTGCATATGAATGCAGCTTATGTGATTTTTCTCGCAGTTGCAGCAACTGTTGTGCTGTTATTGTGCGTTAATTATGTACGCTTACAGTCGGAACTGACTCGAAGATCCAAACATGTCACTGCATTACAGGAAGAACTGGCGGATCTGAAAGAGGAAAATACGACAAAATATAACGCAGTAGTGGATTCTGTCAATCTTGACGAGATCCGGGAAAGAGCGATCAATCAACTTGGCATGACATATGCTGCGGCTGATCAGATTGTGGAATATGATAATCCTGCTTCAGACTATGTAAAACAGTATGAAAATATTCCGGAAAATGGTGTACTTGCTCAGTCAGACAAGAATAAGAAATAGGTGGAAATATGGCAAGAAAGAAGAAAAATTTCTTTAAGAAAAAAATTTCAGGCCTTATGCAGAGAAAGCTAGTAATGCTCTTTGGAGTAATCATACTAGCTTTTGTTTTCTTGATAGGGTGGATTACTTATATCAATGCTTCGAAAGGAGAAAAATATACCAAAGTCGTGCTGGATCAACAACAGTATAATAACCGTACGATTCCATTTAAACGTGGAGATATCGTAGACCGTAACGGTACGAAACTTGCGACAAGTGAGAGAGTATATAATGTTGTAGTCGATGCCAAAGTGATAACAAGTAACAAAAAGTATATGAATCCGACAGTAAAAGTATTGGCAGAGTGCTTCAGTTTGAAGAAGAAAGCAATCCGTACTCAGGTGAAGAAGAATCCGAACAGCCGGTATATTGTCCTGAAAAAAGGAGTCAGCTATGCAAAGACTCAGGAATTTGAGAAGATTACAGCAGATACGAAGCATAATCCTAATGTGCAGGGCGTATGGCTGGAGGAAGATTATACAAGGCAATATCCGTATAAAACACTGGCAAGTGATGTAATCGGATTTACAACGAATGGAAATGTAGGAAGTAATGGAATAGAGGCATCATATAATTCCATTCTGAATGGAACAGATGGCAGGGAGTATGGGTATCTGGATGAAAGTTCTGGATTTGAAAGAACTGTGAAGGAACCGGATAATGGAAGCACTGTTGTATCAACAATTGATCTTCAGGTGCAGAGTATTGTAGAACAGCATATACTTGCATTTAACGAAGAACACAAGGATGAAGAGACAGAGGGAGAAGGAAGTAAGAATACCGGAGTGATCGTGATGAATCCTCAGAATGGAGAGATTCTTGCAGAAGCTTCGTATCCGAATTATGATCTGAATCATCCAAGAGATCTGACAAAGTATTATACAAAAGCACAGCTGAAAAAGATGACGGATAAAGAAAAGCTGAATATACTGAATGATCTTTGGAATAATTATTGTGTCAGCAATACGTATGAACCGGGATCGACATTCAAACCATTTACCATATCGGCAGGTCTTGAACTTGGAGATCTTACAGGAAATGAGAATTATGTCTGCGGCGGTGTATTGCACGTGGGAGATCATGACATTCACTGTAGTAACAGATCAGGACACGGGCCGGAGACGTTGAAACAGGCTTTGGAGAATTCGTGCAACGTTGCACTGATGCAGATCGGTGCAAGTATCGGAACAGAAGAATTCTGCAGGTATCAAAGATTGTTTGGGTTCGGAGAATATACAGGAATCGATCTTCCGGGAGAGGGAGAGACGAGCGGACTGTTGTATACACCGGCGACTATGGATCCGGCCAGTCTGGCGACAAATGCATTTGGGCAGAATTTTAATGTTACAATGACTCAGATGGCGGCATCTTTCTGTTCGCTGCTCAATGGCGGCAATTATTATGAGCCGCATGTTGTAAAGCAGATTCAGGATGAAAATGGAAATGTTACAGAGAACAAAGATCCGGTGCTGGTTAAGAAAACAATTTCAAAAGAGACCAGTGATATCATTAAGGATTATATGCAGGGAGTTGTTGAGGAAGGAACCGGTGCGAGTGCGGCGGTAGAGGGGTATGCTGTCGGAGGTAAGACCGGTACAGCCGAGAAGCTGCCTCGTGGAAATGGAAAATATCTTGTTTCTTTCATCGGATATGCACCACAGGAAAATCCACAGGTTATGGTGTATGTTGTCATTGATGAGCCAAACTCGGCTGTTCAGGCAAACAGTGGTTATGCAACACAGCTTGCATCACAGATCATGACAGATATATTCCCTTATCTTGGAGTAGAGAAAAAAGACGGTGCGTCTGATACTATAGAAACATCCGCAGAAGAGACAACAACACAGACAGCACAGGAATAACTGTAAAAGTATATGGAATTCATAACCTCATAGAAGTTTTCATAAATTATAAGAAAAACTTCTATGAGGATTTTTTATTATGAAAAACAAAACATTTCATAAAAGAAAAATACTGGTGGTATTCGCCGGAGCCTTTGCGATGATATTTGTTTTGATCGGAAGACTGACCTATCTTATGGTATTTGATGCAGAATATTATCAGAAAAAAGCGGAAGATCTGCATGAGAGGGAACGTGACATTAAGGCTGCGAGAGGAGAAATCCTTGACAGGAATGGGAAAGTTTTGGCAACAAACCGGACGGTATGTACAATTTCTGTGATACATAGTCAGATCAGGGAAGCGGAAACAGTCATTGATAACTTATCGGAACTTCTTGAAATGAATAGCAGTGAGGTGCGCAAACGTGTGGAAAAGATATCATCCATAGAAAGGATAAAATCAAATGTGGATAAAAAAACGGGAGATAAGATCCGAAATCTGGGGATGGCAGGAGTAAAAGTAGATGAAGATTTTAAAAGATTTTATCCATATGATGCGCTTGCCTCTAAAGTATTGGGGTTTACCGGAGCTGACAATCAGGGAATCATCGGACTTGAGGTAAAATATGATAAATATCTGAAAGGTGTTGACGGTAAGATCCTGACAACAACAGATGCAAGAGGAATCGAACTGGATGGTGTCGCAGAAGACAGAAAAGAGCCAGTGGCAGGGAATACATTAAAGATCAGTCTGGATTATAATATGCAGAAGTATGCTATGCAGATGGCGGAAAAAGTGCGGCAGGAAAAGCAGGCGGAAAAAACGGCAATTCTTCTTATGAATCCTCAGAACGGGGAAATATATGCGATGGTAAACGTTCCAGAATTCAATCTGAACCGGCCGTTTGAGCTGAATACGGAAGAAGAGTCGGATGAAAATATGACGGATGAGCAGAAGCAGGATGCTCTGAATCAGATGTGGAGAAACGGATGTATCAACGATACCTATGAGCCGGGGAGCACATTTAAGATCATTACAGCATCTGCAGGCCTGGAAGAAGGGGTAGTCCGTCTTACAGATCAGTTTCAATGTCCCGGATATAAAATGGTAGAAGACCGCAGGATACGGTGTCATAAGGTGGGAGGGCATGGTACGGAGAACTTTGTGCAGGGTATACAGAATTCATGCAATCCGGTATTTATAGAACTGGGACTTCGTATCGGAGTCGATAGATTTTGCGATTATTTTCATAAGTTTGGTCTGATGAATCTGACGGGGGTAGATATCCCGGGAGAAGCAGGGACGATCATGCATAAAAAGGAAAATATCGGACAGGTAGAACTGGCTACGATCAGTTTTGGACAGTCGTTCCAGATTACACCAATCCAGCTTGCAGCGACAGTAAGTGCACTGATCAATGGGGGAAAGAGAGTGACGCCGCACTTTGGAACGGAGATCCTGAATGAAGACGGGAAAGTAACGAAAGAATTTCACTATAGTGAAAAAAAGCATATTGTTTCGGAAAAGACATCTGAAACTATGAGGATACTTCTGGAAAGTGTCGTTTCTGAAGGATCCGGAAAGAATGCGTATGTGGAAGGATACAGAATCGGAGGCAAGACGGCGACCTCCCAGACATTACCGAGAAGTGCGAACAAGTACATATCTTCTTTTGTGGGATTTGCCCCGGCAGATGATCCGGAGATCCTGGGAATGTGTGTGATCTATGATCCGCAGGGAATCTATTACGGAGGTACGATCGCAGCTCCGGTAATCGGTAATATTTTCGAAAATATATTGCCTTATCTTGGCATTGAAAAACAATTGGAAATGCAGTATACTAGGTAAAGTTAGAGATTAACTGAATAACAAAAGAATTAAAGAGGTGGATTATGGATTATAAGGTGTTTATTCCGGTATTGATTTCATTTGTGTTAAGTGTGATTCTTGGTCCTCTTGTGATACCTGTACTCAGAAGACTTAAGATGGATCAGACGGAGAGAGAAGATGGAGTGCAGTCTCATTTGAAGAAAGCAGGAACTCCGACGATGGGAGGCGTAATGATTCTGTTGGCGGTTGTGATCACTTCCGTTATTTATATCGGACGTTATCCGAAGATCATTCCGATCCTGTTTTTGACACTTGGATTTGGTCTGATCGGATTTTTGGATGATTATCTGAAAGTTGTAATGAAACGTTCGGACGGATTATATCCAAAGCAGAAGATGGCACTTCAGATCGTGGTAACAGCAATCTTTGCATTTTATATGGTGAAATTTGCAGGGGTTCCACTTACAATGCTGATTCCTTTTAGTGGGGGAAGATATCTGAACATTGGATGGCTGGCAATTCCATTGATGTTCTTTGTAGTGATCGGAACCGTAAATGGTGTGAATTTTACAGATGGACTGGACGGCCTGGCATCCAGTGTTACGGTTTTGGTTGCAACATTCTTTACGGTTGTCGCAATTGGAACAAAAAGCGGAATTGAGCCGATTACCTGTGCGGTGGTGGGAGCACTCCTTGGATTTCTGCTGTTTAATGTATATCCGGCAAGTGTGTTTATGGGGGATACGGGTTCCCTGGCGCTGGGAGGATTTGTAGCATCCGCAGCATATATGCTCCAGATGCCGATTTTCATCATCATTGTTGGATTTATCTATCTGGTAGAAGTATTATCCGTTATGATCCAGGTAACATATTTTAAAAAGACCGGCGGTAAAAGAATCTTTAAGATGGCGCCGATACATCATCATTTTGAACTGTGCGGATGGTCAGAGACAAGAGTTGTTGCAGTATTTTCGATTATCACAGCAATTTTATGCCTGATCGCACTAATGGCTATGTAGGAGGATAACATGGAAGTAAAAGGAAAAAAAGTACTTGTATTTGGTCTTGGGATCAGTGGAATCGGAGCTGGAAAGATTCTGGAAAGACAGGGAGCGGAAGTCGTACTGTATGATGGAAATAAGAAGCTTATGGAAGAAAAAGTAAGACAGCAGTCTGGTGCAGACAGCAACGCAAAGATCATAATCGGTGAATTTCCTGAAGAAATCCTTGCAGAACTTGATATGACTGTATTAAGTCCGGGAGTTCCGACAGACCTTCCGGTGATCGAAAAGATGCGTAAGCAGGGAATTGCGGTTATCGGAGAGGTGGAGCTTGCTTATCAGTTTGGAAAAGGTGATGTTCTTGCTATTACAGGAACGAACGGCAAGACGACTACAACTACACTTCTTGGTGAGATTATGAAGAATTATCAGGATGATGTATTTGTTGTTGGAAACATTGGAACACCGTACACAACTGCAGTAGAAGATATGACAGAGAATTCGATCACGGTTGCGGAGATGAGCAGTTTCCAGTTGGAAAGTATTGTTGAATTCCGTCCGAGGGTCAGTGCAATTCTTAATTTTACACCGGATCATCTGAACCGGCATCATACGATGGAAGCGTATGTGAATGCAAAGAAGAATATTGCAAAGAATCAGACAGAAGAAGACTACTGTATCCTGAATTATGAAGACAAACTGACAAGGGAATTTGGCAATGAAGTAAAAGCTAGAGTTCTATATTTCAGCAGTCAGCGTAAACTGGAAGAGGGAATATATCTGGAAGAGGGAAATATCATCTACAATTATGAAGGTGTAAAAGAGACGATCTGCCATGTAGATGAACTGCAGATTCTTGGAACACACAATCACGAGAATGTTATGGCGGCATGTGCGATGGCAGCAGTTTACGGAGTTCCTGTAGGAGTGATCCGTGAAAGTGTGAAAGCGTTTGGTGGTGTGGAGCATCGTATTGAATATGTAACAGAGAAGAATGGAGTTACATATTATAACGATTCAAAAGGAACCAATCCAGATGCTGCGATCAAAGGAATCCAGGCAATGAAGCGTCCGACTGTTCTGATTGGCGGCGGATATGATAAAGGCTCTGAATATACAGAGTGGATAGAAAGTTTTGACGGAAAAGTAAAAAAACTGATTCTTCTTGGGGATACCAGAGAAAAAATTGCTGCTGACGCTGAAAAGTGCGGATTTACTGATTATATGTTTGTAGATTCATTTGAAGAAGCAGTGCTCACGGCAGCGAAGATTGCAAAAGAGGGAGAAGCGGTTCTGCTTTCACCGGCATGTGCAAGCTGGGATATGTTCCCAAGTTACGAAGTACGCGGAGAGAAGTTCAAAGAGATTGTAAATTCCTTATAAGGAGTGAACGAGTTGAAGTATTCGTGGCAGTCAGAACAAACGGAACAGAAAAAATGTGACAGAGTTCTGATATTAGTACTGGCAATCATTATCGTAACGGGTCTTGTGATTCTCTACAGCACAAGTGCATATAATGGAGAGATAAAATTCCAGGATACGTTTTATTATCTGAAAAAACAGGTATTTGCAACGCTTCTCGGGATTATGGGTATGTGGTGTATAGCGAATATAGATTATCATATCTGGAAAAAGTGGGCAGTTCCGGGATATCTGTTATCTATTTTACTCGGAGTACTGGTAATGTTGTTCGGAGAAGAATACAATGGGTCCAAAAGATGGTTGTCTTTTGGACCATTTTCTTTTCAGCCATCGGAATTTGCAAAGGTTGCGGTGATTCTGTTCCTGACATATATCATACTAAGAAATGCAGAAAAAATGTGGAAATTTTCAACAGTCTGCAAGATTGTTATCAGTGTGTTGCCAATTGTAGGTCTGGTTGGGGCGAGCAATTTGAGCACAGCGGTTATTATTCTGGGAATAGCAGTCATCCTGGTATTTGTCGCAAGTCCGAAGTATGGGCAATTTGCGTGGATGGTGTGTCTGGGGTGTGCATTTATGGGGATATTTCTTGCTATGGAAAGTTACCGGCTTGAACGGCTGCAGATCTGGCAGCATCCGGAAAAATATGAGAAAGGCTATCAGACACTTCAGGGGCTGTATGCAATCGGATCAGGAGGATTGTTTGGCAGGGGACTTGGAAGCAGTATCCAGAAACTCGGATTTGTACCGGAAGCGCAGAATGATATGATATTTTCTATTATCTGTGAGGAAATGGGATTGATCGGGGCAGTATTTGTAATGTTATTATTCTTCATCCTGATATGGCGCTTTTTTATTATTGCATCTCATGCACCCGATCTGGAGGGAGCTTTGATCGCATCCGGCGCAATGGCACACATGATGATACAGGTAATTCTTAATATTGCGGTTGTGACAAATACCATACCGAATACGGGAATTACATTGCCATTCATCAGTTATGGAGGAACTTCGGTTATGTTCCTGCTTTTTGAAATGGGGCTTGTGTTGAATGTGTCATGTTTGGTAAAATAATATACATGTGGATGAAAGGAAGTTTGAATCATATATGGGAAACCAGAGGCCAAAGAAAAAACAAGGGAACAAGAAGAATGGAAAAAAGCATCATGTATATGCAGTGATTGTGCTGCTGCTGGCAGCAGCAATCATCATTATCGGAGGTATTTTGCTGTTCTATATTCAAGAAATAGAAGTAAGCGGAAATGAGTACTGTGACAGTCAGGAGATTGTGAATTGCGTGCAGAATGATAAGCTGTCGGATAATTCTTTATATGTAGTTGCGAAATATTCTATGGGAAAAGGAACCGTACCGAAATGTCTGGATTCTTTAAAAGTCAGAATGAAAAATCCGTGGACACTGCAGATTACGGTAAAAGAAAAGGCAATTACCGGGTGCGTGAAAACCGGAACAACCTATAGTTATTTTGATCAGAGTGGACTTGTGGTAAAACAATCTTCAGTAAAAGATGCGCAGATACCGGTTGTAGAGGGAGTGAAGATAAAATCAGGCAAACTGTATAAGCAGATCCGAACATCAAATCAGACAAAATTTAATGAAATACTGGAAGCATGTGCAGAAAGTCAGAAATATGGGATATATCCGGAAAATGTGACGGTAAAACAGCAGCAGATCTATATGAAATTTGGAAATGTAAGTGCCTGTCTGGGAAGCCAGGTATCTGGTGAACAGATTGCTCAGATCAAGCCGATCTTAAAAAAGCTTGGTGATAAAGAGGGAATCCTGCATTTGGAGACCTATTCAGAGAATAACACTACGATTACTTTTGAGATGAAAGAAATTTCACAAGAAAATTAGAAAAATTAGAGAAATTCTATTGATATTTTACACGAAAGTCTATATTATATACTATATATAGCAAACTGAGTTCATCTCACTTGCTCTATCAATGGGATGTATAATATATAATAAGGATAACAAAGGAGGAGAAACCCTTGCTAGAAATTAAAACAAATGAATCAGAAGCAGCGGCAAAAATAATTGTTGTTGGAGTCGGTGGAGGCGGTAATAACGCAGTAAACCGAATGATTGATGAGCAGATTGCCGGTGTTGAATTTATAGCGATCAATACAGATAAACAGGCACTTCAGCTGTGTAAAGCTCCGACATTGATGCAGATCGGTGATAAGATCACAAAAGGTCTGGGAGCTGGTGCAAGACCAGAGATTGGTGAGAAAGCTGCAGAAGAAAGTGCAGAAGAAGTATCAGCAGCACTGAAAGGTGCTGACATGGTATTTGTAACTTGTGGTATGGGCGGCGGAACAGGAACAGGTGCTACACCGGTTGTTGCCCGCATTGCAAAAGAACAGGGAGCATTAACAGTTGGTGTTGTAACAAAGCCTTTCCGTTTTGAGTCAAAGACACGTATGAACAATGCCCTTGCAGGAATTGAAAAATTAAAAGAAAGTGTAGATACACTGATCGTAATCCCGAATGATAAACTGCTGGAAGTTGTAGACAGACGTACAACAATGCCGGAAGCTTTGAAGAAAGCTGACGAAGTGTTACAGCAGGGTATTCAGGGAATCACAGACCTGATCAATGTACCTTCACTGATTAACCTTGACTTTGCAGATGTACAGACAGTTATGACAGATAAGGGAATTGCCCACATTGGTATCGGTCAGGGACGTGGTGATGATAAAGCACTGGAAGCTGTAAAACAGGCTGTTGCCAGTCCGCTTCTGGAGACAACTATTGCCGGAGCATCTCATGTCATCATCAATGTATCTGGTGATATCACACTTATGGATGCATCCGATGCAGCAGAATATGTACAGGAACTTGCCGGAGAAGATGCGAACATCATTTTTGGTGCAATGTATGATGATTCCAGAGCAGACGAAGCTACAATTACTGTAATTGCTACGGGACTTCATAATGTTGGCGGAAGTGCTTCAAAATTAAAATCAAGACTGGAAAATCAAGGAAGAACATCTGCGATGCCACATGGTCAGCAAGGACATGCATCTGCATATGAGAGACCAGTACGTCAGAGCAGTGCAATGTATGGACAGCAGCAGGCAGTACGTACACCGCAGGCAGAACGTCCGGTATCACCAAGACTTGATTTCGGAACAACAACACAGAGAGAGACAACGGGAACTGCAACAAGACGTCCAATGGGTGGAACCACTCCTACACTGGATACACCTAGAACACCTACAAGCAAGGTGAAAGAACAGTCAATTAAAATTCCTGATTTCTTTAAAAAATAATCACATAAAGAATAGTACTACTTAGAATACAGAGAATATGCCGCAGGCAGTTTCTCTTACATACATTACTATAAGAAAGATCGTACACAGGTTGGCGTGAGCTGACTTGTATACGGTCTTTTTTTGTGTATCTTAGTTTTACTAATATGTTCGCAGGGTTACGAGAGCTGTCGAACGAAAAACGGAATCACATACAGTATCTGACAAAATCCTTTTGAAAAAATTTATATAATGTTACTTGTTTAAAACAACAAATTTATTTCTGTGCACGGAAAGAGAAAGAAGGCCTGATGTGTACTATGAATTATATGTAGATGTGTTTTTTATGGTGAATTTTACAATGGATGCGATTCTTTTGATCCTTCTGAAGAAATTACTTGCCTGTCCGGCGGGGTATGGAAGGGTTTTTGCAGGAGCAGCAACTGGAGCCGCGATGACATGTATTGCAATTGTCATATTCAGGAAAACACCGGTATTAAGATTTGTAGTATTTCATGGAGTCATTAATGTAGTAATGATGAAGGCCGGCCTTGGAATAAAATGGGGCCGGGAATTGTTCAGAGGATGGGTGCTCTTGTATATAGAGTCATTTCTGCTGGGAGGTGTGTTCCAGTTCGTTCAACAGTATATAAGGCGGGGAAGTATGTTCTTTTTACTGGCTGTAATCAGTTACTACCTCGTGTCGGTAATCTGGAAAATCATTTTATTCTTTTCAGAGAAAGGAAATCGTTACTGTGAAGTCGAAGTGTTTTTTGGAGAAAAAAATGACAGACTGAGAGGACTGATAGATACAGGGAATACATTGAGTGATACGATCAGTAATGATCCTGTCAGTATTATAGACAGAGCATCTGTAAGAAGACTGACAGAGGAAAAGAAACCGGAACGATTCAGATATATTTCTTATCATTCCATCGGGAAAAAAGAGGGTGTGATGCCGGCGTTCCGGCTGGATAAGATGCAGATCATACGGGATGGAAACAAGATAAATGTGGAACATCCATTAGTGGCAGTAAGTGAAGAAGAATTAGGTTCAGAAAATTATCAGATGATTATCAATCCAGATATATTGACAGGAGGAAAGAAAAATGGTGATAAAAGTGGCAGTTCCACATCAGTTTAAATTGAAAGTTATTCCGGATTTCCGGTCTCTCTTTTTTTCGGACAAAAAAGACATTCATTATATAGGAGGATCAGATATTCTTCCGGCACCATTGGAAACAGAGGAAGAAAGAAAAGCAATACGGGGACTGGGGACAGAGAATGATGAACAGGCAAGAAAAATGCTGATTGAACACAATCTTCGTCTGGTTGTGTATATTGCAAAGAAATTTGATAATACCGGAGTAGGAGTTGAGGATTTGATTTCTATAGGTACAATTGGGTTGATAAAAGCAATTAATACGTTTGATCCAGATAAGAATATCAAACTTGCAACGTATGCATCCAGATGTATTGAAAATGAGATTCTGATGTATCTGAGGAGAAATAGTAAGACCAAGATGGAAGTGTCGATTGATGAGCCTTTAAACGTCGATTGGGATGGAAATGAACTGCTGTTGTCGGACATTTTGGGAACAGAGGAAGATGCTGTCTATAAGGATCTGGAAAATGATGCAGAGAAGAAAGTACTGATCAAAGCAATCAGCCGCCTGTCAGGAAGGGAACAGATGATCATCCGGATGAGGTTCGGTCTGGGGACAGCCGACGGAGAAGAAAAGACACAGAAAGAGGTGGCAGATATGCTTGGTATTTCCCAGTCTTACATATCCAGATTAGAGAAAAAGATTATGCAAAGATTGCGCCGGGAAATGGTGAAGTATTCCTGAAAATGTGCTACAATAAAAAGAAAAAGGGGTTGGTCATATGAGGCTTAGTTTTTTTGGAGCAGCCCATGAAGTGACTGGAAGCTGTCATCTTCTTGAAGCATGCGGAAAGAATATCTTGATTGACTGTGGAATGGAGCAGGGACCGGATCTTTACGAGAATCAGGAACTTCCGGTTGCACCGGGAGATGTAGATTACATTCTTCTGACACATGCACATATTGATCATTCCGGAAATATTCCGCTTCTGGTGAAAAAAGGATTTTCCGGGGAGATCATCACCACATTTGCAACGGCAGATCTTTGTGATATTATGCTTCGTGACAGCGCTCATATTCAGGAATTTGAAGCGGAATGGAGAAACAGGAAGGCAAGAAGAAGCGGAGAACCGGAATACGAACCGATTTATACGGTTGCAGACGCAGATGCCGCAACGAAGCTTCTGGCACCGGTAGATTACGGACAGAAGATTACGTTGTGTGACGGAATTGAAGTAAGATTCAATGATGTGGGGCATCTGCTTGGATCGGCAAGCATTGAAGTATGGATAACCGAAGGAGATGTCTCAAAGAAGGTTGTATTTTCCGGAGATGTGGGAAATGTCAATCAGCCGATCATTAAAGATCCCCAGTTAGTAAAAGAGGCAGACTATCTGGTGATCGAATCTACATACGGAGACCGTACACATGGTGAGGATATTCCAGATTATGTGGGAGAGTTTACAAGGATTTTGAGAGAGACATTCCAAAAAGGCGGCAATGTGGTGATTCCTTCTTTTGCGGTTGGACGTACGCAGGAGATTTTGTACTTTATCCGTGAGATCAAAGAAAAGAATCTGCTTCCGGAATTTCCGGGATTTGAAGTATATGTGGACAGTCCGCTTGCAATCGAAGCGACGAATGTGTTTAATAAAAATGTCAAAGGATGTTTTGATGAGGAAGCAATGGAATTGGTAAATCAGGGGATCAATCCTCTGCTGTTCCGGGGTCTGAAGACGACGATTACCAGTGACGAGTCCAGACAGATCAACTTTGATACAAAACCGAAAGTTATCCTGTCTGCATCCGGTATGTGCGAAGCAGGACGGATCCGGCATCATTTGAAGCATAATCTGTGGCGTCCGGAATGCACGATTTGTTTTGTGGGATATCAGGCAGTCGGAACGCTTGGAAGAAAACTGATTGAGGGTGCAGAGAGTGTAAAGCTGTTTGGAGAGAATATCACGGTCAATGCTAGGATCGAGGTATTGAAAGGAATCAGCGGACATGCAGATATGAACGGTCTTTTGGACTGGATCAGGGGATTTGAAAAAATACCGGACCGCGTAATGGTTGTGCATGGGGAAGATACAGTGACAGATCATTTTGCAAAATTGGTAGAAGATACATTCGGTTGTCCGGCATTCGCACCATATTCAGGTGGAACGGTAGACCTCGCAGCAAATGAGATTATAACGATCGGACAGAAGATTCCGAAAAAATCAGATGAGAAACCGAGTAAGCTTAAGAGTGCATCCGCATTTAATCGTCTGGTGGCAGCTGCAAAGCGTTTGCTGAACGTTGTGTATAAGAATGAAGGTCTGGCGAATAAAGATATGGCCAAGTTCGAGACCCAGATCCAGAATCTGGCAGATAAGTGGGATAGATAACGCAGAATCTGCCAGATGTCAAGGAGTAAAATTTTTTTTATTTGATAAGAAACCGCATAAGCCTGTGCGATAAGGAGCATCATCTTAATAGAAACTGATGGATGAGATTCTGACAGGAGGTCTGTAATGGCACAGGGAAAGGTAGAAATATGTGGTGTGAATACGGCAAAGCTTCCTATCCTGAATGAAGAGGAGAAGGAAGCTTTGTTTGTACGCATCAAAGAAGGAGACCGGGAAGCGAAAGAAGAGTACATTAAAGGAAATTTACGACTTGTCCTGAGCGTGATAAGACGATTTGGGGCAAGCGGGGAGAACCCGGATGATCTGTTCCAGATTGGGTGTATCGGACTGATTAAGGCGGTTAATAATTTTAACACAGAATTAGAGGTAAAATTTTCCACCTATGCAGTACCAACAGCGGTAGGAAGTAGAGAAAAGGAAGAAAAGACCAAGATTCTATTATATGATTAAGATAATAAAGACGAGAACCGGAAATATAAATATATAGATTAAGAGAAAAAGATTTTGAAAACAATTGAAATCTTTTATTTTTTTTACTTGACTAGTGGACACCACTATGGTATAATAAAGACAGTTAAGAGAGGAACACATCACAGGAGGAAGAAAAATGAAAAAATATGATTTAGTAAAAAGAACGGCAGAAATTAAGTATAAAGATAGAAAAGAAATTGAAGAAGGATGCACGGCTTTTGACGATTCGCCGGAATATATAAAAACATTCGATACACTGGAGGAAGCGAAAAAGGAACTTGCAAAACGTAAAACAGATATTAGCAAATTTTCTTACCACGGAATGACATTCTACAAGGTTGAAGAGTATGTAATTGAAGAAAATGAATTTGAATATGACGAAGACGAAAGCAAATTTGTACAGACAGATTTTATTGACACATTAGAAAGCACAGAGATGAAAATTGAAGTCGTTGAAATACCTAGCTATGAAACAATAGCGATCTGCTCAAGCCTGGAAGAAGCGGAAGAAGCGGAAGACAATTACGAGGGCGAAAACGAAACATGCATAATGATTTAATAAAGCATTTCAGACGGTCCTTATGTCGGATTCTACGACGGTGGAGAACTTGACGGCACATGTGCACTTAAAGTATCTGAAAACAATATCGAAGAAATGATTGAAGCTGTAAAATCTTACGTAGAAAAAACATACTTAATCGGTGGAAACGTAATGCAATACGGAAACGATAAAGACGAAATCATTATAAGAAACGCGGAAGTGATTGCAATATTGCGATAAAAAAGGAGATAGTAATGGAGAAAGCAAAAAGAAACGTCATGATAAACAAAGCCGGGGGAACATCTGGAAAGAATACAAAGAATTACCGTATTTCTATTCCGGTAGGGATGATAAAGGCACTTGGCGTGACGGAAGACGATAGAAGCGTTGTCCTGGAAGAAAAAGACGGTGTGATAACTATTAAGAAAGAAAAAAGTACATGGAACAGATAGAAAAAACATAGTTTTTGTGGTATAATATAAGTAATAAAACTAAATAACGGGGACAATGAAATAGCACTTCTGACGGTAAGATGTAATTATCGTGGGAGGTGCTATTTTTATGTATAAAGAAAATATGAATTATGAGAATCAGCAACGAATGATATTTGACATGGTAAATGAGTTTGGAATACCAGAGATACAACCTACAAAGTATGAGCCGTGCAAGTTTATCGGATTCAACCAAGCTAAGACATGTAAAGACAGAGCCGGGAAAGGCGTGCATTTCTTTCTTGATGATTACCAATTTCAAAGATTATGGAATAGGCCAGATGCTTACATCAATATGCTTTCGCAGTTTCGATTTATCATGTCACCGGATTTCAGCACTTATACTGATTTTCCAAAAGCATTACAGATTTACAACCACTTCCGCAAACACTAGATAGGTGCATATATGCAGATGTACGGTATTGACGTGATACCTACAATCAGTTGGAGCGACAGAAAATCGTTTGAGTGGTGTTTTGACGGGGAGCCGGTAGGCGGTGCGGTAGCAGTATCCAGTGTCGGAGTGATGAACAGCAAGGAGCGGAAAGCACTGTTTGTGGACGGATATAATGAGATGCTGAAAAGATTGGAACCAGAGACGGTACTATTTTACGGACAGGCGCCGGAAGAGTGCACAGGGAACATTGTAAAGATTAAGTCGTTCGGAGAAGAACTGACAGAAAGGAAAAAGAATGGGAGGACGGGGAAGTGCCAGTAATATATCACATTATACGCCAAAACAAAAAGTCTTGGTCGATAGATTGAAGAAAATGGCAAAAGAATACTGGTATGAAGACGTAAAATTCACGATGGGCAAAGACGGTGCTGTAAATTATGAATATACAGAGAAAAGAAGAGTAACCGAAGTACATGTAGGAAAGATGATAGACCCATCTAAAGACAAGATATACGAAAGAACCACGAAACAATCCGGAAAGATAATGCCGGATGGATTACGGAAAAAGAATAAAGCAGAAGTGACAGATAAATTCATAAAGATAAGAGGAAAGCGGTGATCGAATGGGTGGTAGAGGTAGCACAAGTGCGATAAGCGGAACCCCTGTGACCAAGGGGGGGCAAGGATATTCTACAATGCGTCCAAGAAAAGTGATGCATTACGTGGGAGCGGAACAGTTAAGAAAGATGTCAAATTGGAAAAAATGGCGCAGAGCGGAAAAATAGATTTTATTGATTCTGTCAAGGACAAAAAAGAAGCAAAAAGAATAAGCGAATATTATAGAGACAGATTAAATGAAACGAGAAGAAAAATAGCAAAGCTTGGAAGTGCGGATGCACTGTACAAGAATCAGAGACTTGCAAAAGAGTATAGAAATCTTTTGACAGCAAGTAATAAGGCACAGGATAAGATGCATGAGTTTAACCAAAAGATAGAGAAAGGGGATACAAGTGCTATGCATGATGCAAGCCGGACAACAACCACTTATGACCGGGCAAGGAAAAGAAGAATGAAAAATTTTGATGCATGGTTTAATGCCGGGAGGTAGATAGCATGGCAAATCTAAATAGCATTGCTAAGAAGTTACAGAAAGCAATACTGCAAAAAGGATTAGTTATTAAGATGGGGACAAGTCAGTTTTACTCCGTGGAGCAAAATAGACTTATCACCATGTACATCCTATCTACCAGAGTATTAGAACGAAAGAAAAACGGGGAATGGAAATATTATGAATATGAAATTATCCGAACAGCATCACAGATAGAAATTGTAAATTGTTTAAATGATATATGGAGGGCAGTGAAAGAATGATTGAGACTTATGCGGAAACAATAGAAAACATGATTAAAGAAGAAATGCAGAAGAAGCTCGGTGACATGATTATAAAAAATGAAAAGCTGAAAGAAAAGAATGAGTATCTGCAAAAAGAGGTAGAAGACGCAAAGGCTGCCGGAGAACGGGCATTGTGCGAAGTAAAGGAACTTACTGAAAAAAATAAGAGACTGGTAGAAGAACATAACAGACAGAATGGAACGATACAAGCACTCAACATTGCACTGGATGTCATTACAGACAGGTACAGTAACCTCATAAAGAAACTGTGTAGAACAGGCAAGGGCGGTGAGTAACATGGATGGATATATGGAAGAGGGTGGGTAAATGCCGAAAGGGAAAGAACCTACTCCGAAGCAGAAAGCGTTTGCTGATGAATTCTTGAAGTGTGGGAATCAGACAGAAGCTGCAAAGAGAGCCGGGTATAGTGAGAAGACGGCGAGACAAGCCGGAGCGGAGAATATGAAAAAACCTGTCGTTTTGGAATATATACAGAAACGACAAAAACAAATAGATGATGCACGTATCGCAGATATCACTGAGATTATGCAGTATCTTACATCTGTCATGCGTGGAGAAGTGAAAGATCAATTCGACTTAGACGCTCCATTATCAGAACGCACAAAGTGTGCACAAGAATTACTCAAGCGCAATATGGACGATAGACGAATGGATATCGAACTTGCCAAATTAGAAGCACAGTACAAAGATTCTACACCAGAGGAAGAAAGCACTGATAACTTCTTGGATGCCTTAAATGCAACAGCGGGCGAGGTATGGACGGATGAGTAGCATTGAGAACAGAATACAAAACATCCGGCAAAGCATTATGAAGCATGCGGTTGCCATGAAAGAAAAGGCTAAGAAGCAAGGATTTGAGTTCAAGCCTTTTTCTGTTAAGCAGAAGAAAGTACTTACCTGGTGGTGTGAATCCAGTCCTGTAAAGAACAAAGAGGGAATCATAGCTGACGGAGCTATCCGAAGCGGTAAGACACTGTGTATGTCACTGTCTTATGTACTGTGGGCAATGAGCACATTCAATCAACAGAATTTCGGCATGGCCGGAAAGACTATCGGCTCATTTCGGCGTAATGTGCTGTTCTGGTTGAAACTGATGTTGAAAAGCCGTGGATATACAGTGGTAGACCATCGGTCGGACAACCTTATTGTGGTCAGCAAAGGAAATGTGCAGAATTTCTTCTACATATTCGGCGGTAAAGATGAACGTTCTCAGGACTTGATACAGGGAATCACACTTGCCGGAATGTTTTTTGACGAAGTGGCATTGATGCCGGAATCGTTTGTCAACCAGGCAACAGGCCGTTGCTCAGTGACAGGTTCTAAATACTGGTTCAACTGCAACCCGGACGGACCTCGACACTGGTTCAAAGTTAACTGGATTGATAAGTGCGATCAGAAGAATATCCTGTACCTGCATTTTACAATGGATGATAACCTGTCTCTGTCCGAAGCAATTAAGAAGAGATACAGAAGCATGTATGTAGGTGTGTTCTTCAAACGGTATATCTTAGGACTGTGGTGTGTGGCCGAGGGACTTGTCTATCAGATGTTTGACGAAGAGAAGCACGTAGCACACGAACACATGACAGGAGCGAAAGAATACATCGTATCTATTGACTACGGTACAGTCAATCCGTTCTCTGCCGGACTGTGGGCGTTCAACGGACGCACGGCACAGAGAGAAGCAGAAGTGTATTATAACAGCCGTGAGACCGGGAAGAGGGTGGATGATGAAGCCTATTATAAAATGCTGAAAGAGCTGATAGGAGATAGAAAGGTGTATTGCATCATTATAGACCCGTCTGCTGCATCATTCATTGAAGTCATTAAGAAATACGGAGAATATACAGTAAAGAAAGCAGATAATGATGTACTTGACGGTATCCGTGTGGTTACAACCATGCTAAACAAAGGCATGCTTAAGATATACGAAGACTGTAAAGACTGTATCAACGAATTTGGTATGTACCGATGGGATGAAGAAAAGAGCGAGGATGCAGTTATTAAAGAAAATGACCACGCTATGGATGATACAAGGTATTTCTGCTACACATTCTTACGCAGACGCTTAAGATGGCAATATTAATGGAGTGAAACAATGAGACTGATAGAAAAGATTAAGGCGGTATGGAATAAAATGGTTAAAGTAAATGACGCTAAAAACATATTCGGAATTGAAACAGGGCGGTCTTCTGATATGGATACCGCCCTGTCACTGTATAAAAGCATGAGATCTGGTGTGCCAAAGTGGTGTACCAGTGGGAAGATAAAGCCGACAAGGTTTTCGAATGTGATTTGTCGTGAGATAGCGAACCTCACACTGTTTAATACGGATATCAAGATTACAGGGAATAATGAACTGCAAAAGAGATTTGACAGTGTGATGAACACCTTACAGGAGAAACAAGAGGAAAGCTGTGCGACCTGTGGGATGATGGTCAAGAGCAACGGTGATGATGTAGAATTCTTGGATCCGGATTACTTTTTGATTACAGACACCAACACGGACGGGGATGCGTTAGCAGCTATCTTTTTCTCCTACCTTAAGAAAAACGACAAATACTACACAAAAGCTGAGTACCACAGATTTGAAGATGTCGGACTGGAACGTGTATACCATATATCCAGTAAGGCTTTCAAGTCAGATAACAAAGATATGATTGGTACAGAGATCACGCTTGACAGGGTAGATGAATGGAAAGACATTGAGCCGGAAGTGTACGTACATGGGTTAGAATATCCACTGTTTGCGTATTGGCGTAATCCTTATGCAAATGCGATTGACAAGGAATCTCCACTGACTGTTCCAGCGTTCTCAGAATGCATCGAAGAATTGAGATGGTTGGATATTGCCCTTAGCAAGATGGGAGACGAACAGGAAGACAGTCAGCACATGACATTTGTGTCACAGTCGGCTATCCAATTTGCAAACGCACAGGGTATTGAGCTACCAAGATTTGTGAGCGGATTGGAGCAAGGGATAAATGAAGACAATACCATTCATGAACATGTACCTACTCTGCTTGTAACAGATAGAGTGAGTGCTATTAACTTCTATCTATCCATCATCGGATATAAATGCGGATTCTCAAACGGATATTTCTCTTTCGACCAGAATCAAGGCATACAGACAGCAACACAGGTAGAATCTGACGATAGACGTACGCTGCATACCATCCAGGCATTCCGAAACATTTTGGACGGAAAGAACCATGATGGAGTACTGCACAGAATCATTTATATCCTGTATGCAGTCGGCACGGCAAACGGAACTATCCCGGCAACTAACTACCAAACTGCATGTGATTTTGAAGACCTTGTATACAACTTAGAGGATGATCGTGCACGGTGGTGGAATTATGTTTTACAGGGCAAGGTTCCGGCATGGATGTATTTTGAGAAATTCGAGGGAATGACCGAAAGCGAAGCGAAAGCAATGATAAAAGAAGCACAGGAACAGAACAAGCCGGACAGCGGATTGTTTGGCGATGAATAGGGTACAACACATACATTATTCTTTCGTAAACTTAAGAAAAGGAGTGATATTATGTTTAAAAATTGTGTATTGAAACCAAATGTAAACACTGTTAAATGGCTGAAAGCAACAGGCATAAGATGTGTTAAGACGATGGCACAGACCGCACTTGGATTTGTGATCGTTGGAAAAGGAATCTATGAAATTGATTGGAAATATGCAATCGGAGTAACAGCCGTAGCCGGAGTGGCAAGCTTGCTTACATCTGTAGCCGGTATTCCGGAAGTAGAGGGGGAATAAATATGGCAACAAGTACTATTAATATCATTGTTATCTGTGCTTTTTTGCTTTTAGTAGCAATAATTCCCGGCGGAAAGGATAAGTAATGCTTACACCGGAATATATCTTCCATGTGACCGAGGGTGCGGAAAAGATAACGTCAGACATGCATAAAAACATCATGGACATGATCATTGAGCGCATAATGGTACGTATAGGCCGTGGAGAAGATTATCTACTTACGGCTACAGATAGGTGGCAGATACAGGTGCTACAAGAATCCGGCTACTTACTGGAAGACATACAAAAAGAGATTGCTGACAAAACGAAAAAGCAAGAGAGAGAGCTGAAAAGCGCATTTGAAGAAGCTGGTATAAAAGCTATCGATAGAGACGATGCGATATATAGGGCGGTAGGACTATCACCTACGCACTTATTGCAATCTCCGGCATTGCTAAGAATACTGGAAAGAGATTATAACGCTACGTGCGGAGAATGGAGAAACCTCACACGAACAACTGCAGATGAAGCACAGAAGTTGTTTTTAAAAGAGGTCGACACAGCTTACCGCATGACATCAAGCGGTGCCATATCATATACACAAGCCGTCAGGAATGCTGTTGACAGGATGATAAAGCAAGGCGTTAAAGTATCGTATCCGTCTGGTAGAGAAATGAGCATTGAATCAGCCACGATGGTGACTGTCCGCACAGGGATAAGCCAGTGTGCCGGAGCAATCGCACTAAAACGAATGGAAGAATTGGAATGGGACACCATCTTAGTATCTGCACATGTAGGAGCACGAATTGGTGATGGTGGTAACAATCCAACGAACCACTTTTGGTGGCAAGGAAAATTTTATTCCAGGACAGGCAAAGACAAGAGGTTCCCGGACTTCCGAACATCAACAGGCTACGGAACGGTGACAGGGTTGTGTGGTGTGAACTGCCGACACTCTTTCGGATCCGGTGACGGCGAAAACAATCCGTATGCAGATATCAACCTGTCGAGCGAAGACAATATCAAAGCGGAAGATCGTTCGAAAAAGCAACGACTTATGGAAAGACGCATTCGCAACAGCAAGAGAGAGATTCAGAATTTGCAGACTGCTATAGATGCAAGCGGAGATGATAAGCTTAAATTCGAATTGCAACAGATGTACGACCGAAAATCAGCGGTGCTGAGACGGCAGAATAAGCAATACAGTGAGTTCTGCAAAGAAAATGACCTTAAAGAATATTCGGAACGGCTACGGGTAGCACAGTGGGATAGGTCACAAGCTGTGAGATCAGCAAAAGCAGCACAGAGATATCTTAATGCAAAAGGTGATACAAAATGAGTGGATTAACAAGAATGGCAAAAATGTGCAGAGCTTGTCCGTTTAAAGACAAGTGCAAGAATAAGCGGTTGGAGAAAAAAGCGTATCTTACGCCTTTTACATCACCGATTATTGAAGATATGGCATCACCTGTATTAAATGCTCATGATTACAGAAATGTAAAGGTTGCAGAAAACACGACAGTCACTATTGATGTAGAGGAACTGAAAGAGAGAATGCGAAAAGAGATATACAGACAAGCCGGAATCGGATTGAATTATGGAGCGTAACACATGGAACTAATAACACAGATACTTGCTATATGCGGTGCTATATCTGTTATCGGTGGTGCTGTTGCGGTGCTTTCCGGGTGGTACAAATCATGGAAAGCACCAAAAGAAAAACAGGACAATCGTATAGAACAGATTGAAAAGCGAATAACGAATATTGAAACATCTATCACAGGGATTAATCAGAAACTTGATAACGATTATAAGAACATAAGGAATACGAGGGATGATATGAATCTATTAATGAGAAGTATGTTTAATTTGATCGAAAACAAAATCACAGGGAATAACATTGAGGGTTTAAAAAAAACTCGGGAAGAGCTTGTAAATGCTATGACGGACAAGAAACCAAAGGAATTATGAAAATATACTCTTTTACACGACCAGAACTTGACTATTTTGAATTAGAATGCAACTTTACATCGGATGAATTGAAACTGTTCCGGCTCCGTGCTAAAGCTATGCCTTTAGAGGACTGTGCGGAAGAAATGAATGTGAGTGTGTCTACGGTCAAGAGATTGAGTAGAAGAGTAAATGATAAGATTGAAAGGGTGGTATAGGCATGAACTTCGGAGAAGCCATAAAATGCATGAAAAACGGAAAGAAAGTTACACGCAATGTATGGAAAGAAAACTTTTTTAATGGGAGAAAACAGTTTATTTTTATTGGAAAAAACAAAGGTTTAACAACGAATACGTTTCTTGCAATTCTACCAGAAGAAGAATGTTTTTCGGACTGCATTATGAGTTACACACTAAAAGGAAGCTTTCAGCCAAACTGGACACCAACACAAGAAGATATGCTTGCGGAAGATTGGGAAATGTATCCGGCAGAGGAAACGGTAGTCGATGAAACGCCGAACATTACGGCAGATGAAATGATTGATCTAAAAAACCGTATCGGGTGGAATATTAAATTTTATTCTACCGGGGAAACAATTATTTCTGAGCACATGGACTATCAAAAACTCTTAACCGGGGCAGAAAGTACATATATGCTGTCGTTTGTTGTCCCTAAAAAAAGTCTTGATGGTTTGTCAATGACAAATAAATGCCAAAATGTTATTGTTTCTGGACTTTTATTTAAAGTATATGCTTCTAGGAATATTGCTGACGATAGCCTTTGGCTCGTGACTGAAAGTGCCTTATCTGAAAAAGAATTTCACACAATTATAAGATTGGAGAGGTGATTGTATGATACCTAAGATTTTTAAAATAAGTGGATATCTCATAGACCCGACAGGCAGACTTGAACCACACCACATTAAGGCGAAAATGCTTTACGGCTGTGGATTTCCACTTGTAGGACAGCACATTCACGTACAGAAAGCAGAGATTAAGAAGCTGGATGAAAAGCATCCACTCATGAGAGAGAACTGTGATTTGACAGAATGCGAGAAGTATTTCAATGACGAACCTCCGACAGTGAGCAATAGAAAAGTTGAACCCGGACAGGTGTACAGGCACTTTAAGGGCGAGACAGTAAAAGTCCTGTATATTGCACAGGATAGCGAAATGCCGGGACAGTTCAAGGTAGTTTATGAATGCTCTAATGGCGTGTGGTGCAGACCTTACGGAATGTTTGTTAGCGAGGTAGACAGGAAGAAATACCCGGATGTGAAGCAGAAGTACAGATTTGAGTTAGTGGAGGAATAATTATGATTTTTAAAGAAGCGTTTGAATTAATGAAACAGGGTGCGAAAGTAAAATTGCCTGGATGGAATGGTTACTGGTGTTGGGATAATGATAAGCAGACGATTATGATTCATTGCAGACCAAAGGATTCCGACAAAGGACAGGGAGAAATTCTTGATATCCGTGAAACGCAGAGAGTGGAATATACTTTCATGCACACACAGAGAGACGATTGGATGGTTGCTGATGAAGAAAATTGCGGTATTCTCGGTGGTCAGTCAACATTTGGATTCGGTGATGCTATCCGTTATCTGAAAAGAGGGCTTAAAGTGGCTCGTAAAGGTTGGAATGGTAAAGGAATCTATCTGGAAATGTATTCGCCAGAAGTCAATCTTGAAACTATTGCAGAAGCAGTGCATAACGCATGGTGGGAAGAAAAGAAAAAACAGGGAGTTACAGATCACCCGGATATGATTCCGTATTCTGAACTGAGTGAAGAAGTGAAAGAATACGACAGAGTTACAGCAAGAACAACTATTGAAGCATTCAATTATATGACGCATTCGTTCATATATATCAACACTACTGGATTACAGACAGAAAATCCTTATGCGCCTAAAAATAAAGTGCCGTGGACACCGTCTCAGACTGATATGCTTGCAGAAGATTGGATGTTTGTGGAATAGGAGGATTAATCATGATTATCACAGGAATGAATCACTTTCAGAGCGTATGTAAAAAGAAACTTGTTGAATGGTACAACAAGAGCGACAAACCTCACAAGGGACCTAATGATGTTCAAACAATTGACTTAAGCAATGTATTTATTGTATGGAGTTGCAAAACTTTACAGAACTATAAATGCCTTGCTTCAACTGACATCAGTGGTGACGGAATCTATGCAGAGTACACATACAACGGGGATAAACAGGAGTTGTACGAAGATGTGTACGGAAAGATTACGAACACCCGTTATACAGAAGAATAAGTGATACTTTTTAGAGACTTTAACGAACTGTTAAGGTCTCTTTTTTATGCGTAAAATAAAAGCATAGAGAACAAGAAATACTAATTTACAGGAGGTATGAGTATGAATCCATATATGCCATATACATCGTACATGCCACAAGATGCTTATATGCAAGACCAGATGGCATTACGACAGCGGATAGACAACTTATCACAGGCTCAACAGCAATACAAGGCACAGGCACAGCCGAATGTAAACTGGATACAGGTAACCGGAATTGACGGGGCAAGAAATCAGATTGTACAGCCGGGAACTACGGCTTGGATGATGGATAACAATGCACCGTATTTCTACGTTAAATCTGTTGACGGTGTGGGAAGTGTTACGTTTAAAGCTTTTGAATTCCATGAGGTACAGGCGAACAACCCACAACCTGTAGTGGAAAACATGGACGCTAAGTACGTAACAAGAGAAGAATTCAACAAATTACTGGATACATTGAAACCTCAGCCGGAAGAACAGAAAGGGGAGCTGACGCATGAGTAATCCGTTAATGGGAATGATGGGCGGTATGCCAGGTGGCAACAGTCCATTCGGAATGATTCAAAAAATGGTGGGGATGGTGCAGAACACGCAGAATCCCGGAGCAATGTTGCAGAATATGGCGCAGAGCAACCCGAACATCAAAAAGGCTATGGATATGTGCCAAGGAAGAAACCCGAAAGATGTATTTATGGAGATGTGCCAGCAAAATGGCATGAATCCAAACGACATTATTAATAAAATAAAGTGATATCCGGACGGAGTGCACACGTCTTGATAAATAAAAGAAAAGGAGAACCAACATGAACGAGGGATTAAACACACTTAGTGCTGCCGATGTAGCAGCAGTCACAAGAAACAACGATGGAAATATGTGGGGTGACGGTGGATGGTTCTGGATTATCATTCTTGCTTTCCTGTTTTGCGGTAACGGATGGGGAAACAACAACGGAACACATGACGCTTTTGTCTCTGACGAATTCGTGAAAAGAGATATCTTTAACACAAATCAGAATGTGTCCAACACAGCTTGCGAGACACAGAGAGACGTATTAGAGAACCGCTATACCACACAGCTCGGCTTGCAGAACTTACAGGCTCAGCAGGCTCAGTGTTGCTGTAACACACAGAAAGAGATCTTACAGAGTAGATATGATGCGGCATTACAGGCACAGAACATGCAGGCACAGATGGCACAGTGTTGCTGTGACATTAAGGAAAGCATCTTGGCAGATGGACAGGCTACACGCCAGTTAATCCAGGATAACACGATTCAGAACTTGAGAGACAAGCTTGCTGATCGTGACAGAGATTTGCAGACAGCATATTGGCAGATCTCACAGGTATCACAGACCAATAACATTATTGATGCAGTGAGACCGACACCAAAACCGGCTTATATGTCTTGCAGCCCATACTTTGCGTATAACGCATTTGGTAATGGCTGCTGTGCAAGTGGGAATGTGATGTAAGTGAACAATATATCACTACTTGACTTTCTGACAGTGTACGGAGTTGCTTTACAGATAGCGAATTTTAACAACGATCTATCACAGGCGAGCAATTCCGACATCGAAAAACACTTGCACGAACAAGACAGTAAGTACTTTTTGAAAATAATTGAAAACCAAAACAAAATCATAAGCATGTTGGAAGAATCCATATCTACGAAAAAGTAGTCTTGCGAAGATCAAAGAGAGTAGGCATGCGCTTGCTCTCTTTTTTAAGAAAGGAGAAAAAATATGTTAAATTCTATTGCTAAAAATGCTCAGACAGTAGCAACAAATCAGAATGTATTATTTACAGAAACAAGAGTGAAAAGCCGTAGATGTGCTTGTAACACAGGGTGGCTTGCACATGACAACGGCAGTGGTCTTTTTGAAATCACAAACCGTGGGAATCTGCCGATGGCGGTCGAAGTCGAGTTTAACGGAAACGTTACGGCATCTGCAATAGGAGCGGTAGCGTTATCTATCAAACAGAACGGGGAACCGGTTTCTGGTACGGAAATGGACTATACAGTAGCAACGGCAAATGTGTATCAGAATGTCGGTGCAGCTACATTGATTGCAGTTCCGGCCGGAAGTAGCGTCACTATATCGGTTGGCAACGTTGGCACAGTTGACACATTGGTTAAGGATGCGAATATCATCATCAAAAAGCTCTCATAGAAAAGGGGTGAGTTTCTATGATTGATTTTAAAAGCAACCTAGATGTTAAAACTCCGAAAGAAATCTTTGCCGAAATCAATGAACGGTTTATCGGAGCAGTCATGATGCACGGACAGTTTGCGGACTACTTCGATTTTCTCGGTTTAAAAGGCTTTAAGCGAATGCATGAGTACCAGCACATTGCGGAAAGCTTGGAACGTAGGAAAGTGTGCCGATATTTTATAAACCATCACAATCATCTTATTGATGATGTATTTGATGGAAAAGTGAATGTTATCCCGGATGCGTGGAGAACGGCCAAACGTTTAAGTGTTGGGAAAAGCACAAAGCAGAAAGCTGTAGAAGATGGATTTGTTGAGTACCACAATTGGGAATCCGAAACGAAGGAAGTGTACGAACAGTACGCACACACGCTAAGAGAAAACGGTCATGTGGCTGATGCTATGTTCGTGGAATGTTTGGTAGAGGATGTAAGCGAAGAATTAAAAACTGTAGAATGTATGATTAACGACCTCATATCTACCGGATACGACATGGTATACATCACAGAAATTCAATCGGAGATTCACGACAAATACAAAAAGAAAATGAAAGGAATCGGGGTGTAATAAATGAGCGAGATCAAAAAGATTTTGGAAGAACAGCTTGAACGTGAGAAAGCATCTGCAATGAAAGACTTAAATATGTCTAACTTACAGGCAATGTACATGATTACATCTACATTGTGCAATATGAAATCTTTGGAATGTGAAAGCGTACCGGGGATGATTGCGGATGCATCGGAAAACCTTATCAAGAAATACAGTAACGGAAAGTACGATAAAAACATTGATGCACTATATGACCAGTACATTATGGCGAAAGAGATGTATCAACAGAACGGAGATCAGGCACATAGAGACAAACTGATGGAAAGTGTCGGGAAACTTATGGTAGAAGTGTACGACATGCTTTCCTCTATGGTGATGGATTCAGATTTTGCAGAAGAACGGAAAGAGATTCAAAGGCAAATCAAGAAGCTTGCAGAGATGTAAAAGGTTTTAAATAACACATAATGGCTCTTGATAAACTCTATCACGGGGGACAAGCTTATTACCTCTACATTATACAATAAACATGGTGAATCACATAGGACATTTTCTTTTCTTGATACACCTCCTTTCAATTAAACCTAATAGCGGAATGCTGATTAAAGGGCGGTCAAACGCCCGTTAGGTTTTCCCTTAAGCTTGCGGACTTAGGGAACCGTCATCTTATGTTACATCCTAAAGATATAATATGATAAATTTTCATTCCGCAAAGGATAGTGCACAGTATGGTGCATGGATTCATGTCCGACTATCCTTTTTCTGCATAGAGTTAGTTACGGAACAATATGCAGATTGACCGTCAAATAGCCGTAACAGTGGTTGGAACTGTATAGAGGGAACACTTGCACCAACCACTAACGGGATATAGTTCAATGGTAGAACAAAAGTCAAAGTCCATCATCTCTTTGAAAAAAAGACTTATGTCCACGGTTCGATTCCGTGTATCCCGATTACCCCGACAGAGGTTCATCTGTCTGAATCCCTACCGCAGACGAAGCGGTTAATAAGAGACGTTGAGGAGGATATGCAACATGAAAAATATTATTCAGATTATCAAGGATGCTGGTCTTGAAATTACAGATGAGCAGAAAAAGACAATCGAAGATGCAGTGAAAGAGAATTACAAAAGCGTATCTGACTATGATAAGCAGACGCGAAAATTAGAAACTCTGACACAGGAACGTGACAACTTTAAAACACAGTATGAAACAGCGAAAGAGACTTTGGACGGGTTCGAGGGAAAAGACTTCGATGCGATCACAAGAGAACGTGATGAGTGGAAGACGAAAGCTGAGAATGCAGAAAAAGAATGGAAAGACAAGCTTGATGCCAGTGAAAAAGAGTACAACCAGAAGATTGAAGAAAGAGACTTCAATGATGTTCTGACAAAGGCTCTTGCAGGCGAGAAATTCAGTTCTGATTTTGCCAAAACAGGAATCATCAACATGATTAAAGACAAGGGTCTGAAACGTGAGGGTGAAAAGATTCTTGGTCTTGATGACTACATGAAAGAGCTGAAAGAATCTCAGAAAGATGCTTTCGTGACGGATGGTAAGACACCACCGGTATTCACAACACCTACAGGAAAAGGTGGAAGTGAACAGAAAGCAGAGCCGTTTGTTCCTGGAACTGTTTGGTAAAACCATACTGTTAGCCGGCTATCGATAGAGGATAGTCGTTGACCTTAAAGAATTAAAGGAGAACAAAAATGGCAGAAACAACAAGAATTACATCGTTGAACATGTTACTTGATCCAACCGGAAAAATGCTTCTTGCAGAAGAGTACGGAAAGGTCATTGAAAACGTACAGAAGAACACTATTTCTGGAAAAATGAAGAATACCGAACTTTCCGGTGATCCGTCTGCCGGAACCGTAGAAGCAAAAAGATTCGCAAATGCGACATCTAAGAATTACGGAACTGCCAGAGGTGCAGCTAAAGGTGATGGAGTAAAAGGAAAGCCGGTTACGATTCCGATTGATGTAGATAAGGAAATCGTAGAAGAGGTTGAACAGAAAGACGTATCTCTTCTCGGAGTAGAGGGACTTATTGCAAAAAGAACAGCAAACCATGCGCTTAGAATGATCGCAGAACTCGACACTGAGTTCTTCAAAGTTGCCGGAACAGATGCGACAGAGGTTGATTTGACAGGTATTACAGCTATTGAGGAACAGGCTGAAACAATGATTCAGCAGTGCGAAACTACCAAGAATGAATATGTGGACGGAGTGCCTCGTTCTATGATGAACATGATCTGTACACCGAAATTCTACGGAAAAATCCGCACATATCTGGACAAAGTTACAGTGCCGGGTGTTGGCGTGGCTGACGAAGAGTTCTACGCTTATCATGGCGTAAAAACATTCTCATGCGTGCACATGCCGACAGACGTTGATGTGATCGTGATGGTGGATGGAGCAATCGCACAGCCTGTTAAATCCACACCATACAGTGCTGAGAAGATTCCTCTTTCAGAAGCATATGGTATTGGACTCTTTTACCATTACGGAACCAAATCTGTAATGCCAGACCTTATCTTCAAGAATAAGAAAGGTGAGCAAGCATGAGACAGTTTGAAGACTTGGAAACGGGCAGAACCTTATCAACTGAGCATGAAATGAGTGCTCAGTTGATGGAGAATAACCCAAATAAATACAAAGAGATCAAAGGCGGAAACAAAGGCAGAAAATCTACTGCAAAAGAAGATCAGAAGTAGCAGGAGGAACATTATGGCATACACAGATTATGAATTTTACAAAAGCAAATTCTATGGTGATACTGTGCCGGAAAGTGACTTCCTTAAGTATGCAGAGCGTGCCAGTGACCGCATAGACCAATATACTTTCGACCGCCTTGTAGACGGACTTCCAGAAAATGAGCGAGTTAAAACGAAAGTGCAGAAGGCTGTTTGTGCGGTTGCTGATACCATGTATCAAATTGATCAGATTAAAAAAGCTTCTATGGATGCAATAGGAACTATACAGAGAGAAGATGGGACGGTCGTTAACAAGGCCGTCTCTTCTGTTTCATCGGGGAATGAAAGTATTTCCTATGATACCGGAAGTAATATAAGTGGCAATGTGTATGCTCAGGCATCTATGGACAAAAAAGTGGAAAATGCCTTGTTACTAAACGTTGCTACAGAGTATCTTGCCGGAGCAACCAACGACAAGGGAATTTGCCTTTTGTATGCCGGATTGTGAGGAAAGCATGTTGAAAATCATCAATAAATTATTTTGCAAACACAAAAAGAAAATTCATGCCGGAACGTATCTTGAAGATATCGGAAACGGGATAAAAGAAACAAGGCACATATGGAAGTGTGAAAAATGCGGTAAGAAGTTTTATTAACGAGAGGTGATACCAATGTATGACAAAACCATAACGGTATTCAACAAATATGTGAATCAAAAGGATGAAATATTTTGGTATCCGACCGTAATCAAAGGTGTTCAACTCATTGTTGATAAATCCGCAAACATCGAAAAGACAGGACTTGATACGGCTGACACGGCAACGCTCCATGTTCTGTATCACATGGCATCCGATGAAAAAGTAGTAGCTGGCAAAAAGTATCTTGAGCCTAAAAAATGGGCGAAACAAATTAACGATACACTTGGACATACCGTCACGTTTGCAAGCGGTGACTTTTTCATTGAGGGCGAACATGATGAAAAGATGATAGCAGACGAAGACTATCAGAGCCGGAGAGACGGTGGCTTTTATGATTATATGAACAAAAGTCACGACAATGTATTCTTAATCACCAATGTCGGAACATACACACTTATCCCACATTTTGAGATAGGGGGAAAATAAATGGCACGTAGCAGAATGTTCCATTTTCCGAACATCTCGATAGTTGAAGCTGACATCAAAGTGAATGTGAATTTTGACCGATTCGAAAAGCAATTCCAAGATGCTCAACTTTGGTTAGATGAACAGGTATGGACAGGAACAAAAAAGTATATTCCACAAAGAGACGGGATTCTGATTGATACAACCAATACGCAGAACGAAGCATTGAAAGGTAGTGGAAAAGTTTATGCCGGATATGGTCCTTACGCAATATTTTTGTACATGGGAAAAGTTATGGTGGATCCGGAAACTGGTTCGCCGTGGGCAAGGCCAAAAGCAAAAAAAGTAGTGACAGACCGTGACATTCAGTTTTCGAAAGAGCCAAACCCTTTTGCGACAGATCACTGGTTTGATTCTGCCAAAGATGAATTTTGTGATACATGGGTAAAAGGAGTGAAGAAACGTGCAGGCGGTGGATAGTAAAAAAACAGTGAAATACGATGTTGACGGATACGACATTGTAACAAATGCACTTAAAGATTTGCTGAATCAGTATCCTGGATTGGAAACCGGAGAAGTGTTTAAATTCTCCACTCTGAAAGAAGATGATGGAATAGCATTCTACCCGGTATCCGGTGCGGTGATTGCACAGGAGAAAAAATCGGTAACAGGTAAGGTAAATCAGCTTTGCAACTACCCATTCTATATCGTGTACAGGACATCCCGTGATTCTCCGAATATGAAAGCGGATATCAAGGAATTTCTTGATAGTGTAGGTAAATGGCTGGAACGACAAACAGTCGTGATTGATGGTGAAAAGCATAAGCTTACATCTTACCCAACACTTACAGAGGAACGAAAAATAGAAGAGATTACACGAATCACACCATCATACCTTGACAAAACTTACGAAAACAATGTGCAAGACTGGGTGATTAGTATGTCTCTCAAATACAGAAATATATTCAGAAGAACTAATTAACCGGGCATCAATAAGAAATGCTCGCTGACCGTAAAAAATTAACGGTAGAAAGGAAAGATAATATGGGACAGTTAAATCGTGAAGCATTAGCACACTATTTAGACACCACATTCAAAAAAGTCTTATCATCCGCAGAGTTTGAAGTTGTCGGAGAAGACATTGAAGAAATGTCTGTCGAACTCAACCCGGATACATCGACCAAGAAAACGATTCTCGGCAAGACGAAAACAACAGACAACGGGTATGAGCCGTCCATTAGTGCAGACCCGTTCTATGCGGATCCGGATTCAAAATTATATCCACACATTAGAGACATTGCGCTTGACCAGTTAAAAGGTGATGCTTGCAAAACACTGATGCTTGAAGTGATCGTGGAAGACACAAGCGCAGAGAATCATCTTGCCTATGTACAGGAAGTGCTCGTAAAACCTCAGAGCTACGGCGGTGACACAGCCGGAGTAAATATCCCATTCAACATTTCGTTCGATGGTGATAGAACAAAAGGCTATGTAACGGCTGAATCACTTAAAACAGGAAACCCGAAGTTTACGGCTGGTGCATTACCGGCAAGCGTAAATTCACTGGCTGATTAATTCTGAAAGAGGTGCATCTTATGAGCAATAAATTGATTAAGCCGTCCAATGAAAACAAGATCATCATTGATGATGGTTCAAAGTCCTATACTATCGAGAACAAAAAAGGAAAAAAACTTGGTGTGTTTGAGTTCCGTCCATCAGATACAAATATCGTAAACCGACTGGATGAAGTGATCGAATTTTTCAACACTTACAAAATGCCGGATGGCGAAGACGGAGTATCAAAAGCAGAGAAAGAGATTGTGGAAAAAATATCTTATCTCATCAATGCAGATGCGGGAGAATCCTTTTTCAAGATTCTTGGGGCGTTTTCAGCACTGGAAAACGGCGAACTGTATGTAGAAAATGTTCTCAATGCAGTTGCAAAAGTAATTGAAAGAGAATTTCATCACAGATCAAAAAAGGTACAACGTCGCATGAACAAATATGTGGCAAAGTACCATAACTAATGTATGCGTGGAAACTTCCCACTTCCTTAGAGATTAATAGCAAAGAATATCGGATACGCACGGACTTTCGTGTGATATTGGATATTCTTTCAGCTATGAACGACCCGGAGATATTTGAACCTGATATGACGGAAGAAGAAAAGAATCAAGAGCGTGCGCTTACACTTTTGCAAATTCTGTATATTGATTTCGACAGCATGAACCCTAGAGACTATGAAGAAGCCATGAAAAAAGGCGGGGAATTCATAGATTGCGGATTCAAAGAAGACAGCAAAAAGCCAAGACCGCAGTTGATGGATTGGGAAAAAGATGCTCCTGTTGTCATTCCGGCCATTAACAAGACCATAGGAAAGGATGTGCGTTCGGAAGAATATATGCATTGGTGGACATTCCTTGGTGCATACATGGAAGTCGGAGAAAGCACATTTTCCACTATCGTCAGTATAAGGGACAAAAAAAGAAGAGGGAAAAAACTGGAAAAGTGGGAAGAAGATTATTATAAAGAACACAAAAACATGGTTGATCTAAAGGCCAAAACACAGGAACGTAGCGAAGCCGAAAAGGAAGAATTAAGAGAACTTTTCGGGTTCAAGAAGAAATAACCGGACATCAATTGTGGATGTTCGCTGACCGTAAAAAGTTAACGGTAGAAAGGAATTGCTATGGCACAGGCAGACGGTAGCATTATTATTGATACCGAAATCAACTCGGATGGTATGAGTGCCGGTGGCAGAGAGATAGAATCATCACTGAGAAAAATGGCAAATGAACTGAATGGAGTTAGTGCCAAAACCAAAGCATCAATAGAGAAACAGATTGATTCGTTCTCAAAACTTAGCCGGGAATATGCTAGGCAATCCGAAAAAGTAGAAGAATTAAAAAGAAAAGTAGCCGAATATGGCAACCAGAAGATTCCGACAGAGGAATATAAGACTTTACAGGAAAAGATAGAAACCACTACAGAAAAAATGAACGAGCTTATAAAGGCACAAGAGTGGTTTAAATCTAATGGTGGAGATGTTAATTCCAATATTTTTAGAGATCAACAGCGGTATGTGGATGAATTGGAAGATTCAATCAAGAATACTAAAGAAAAATTAGCTGATTTAGAGAAAAGCGGTAAAGCATTTAAAACCATCGAAAATACGGAACTGCCGAAATCCGATATGGAAAAGCTTGCAGTAGCAGAAGATAAGCTCGCAAATATCAACGATCGGTTAAATACGTCTTACAAATCTATAAAAGGAACTGTAGACGAATATAAGGCCAAAACGCTTAAAGCTTCAGATGCAAACGACAAAATGAGTTCATCCAACAAGCGGGCATCAAAATCCATAAAAGGTGTTTCAAAATCTGCCGGTGGTGCAAGAATGAGCCTTGGCCGTATGCTTGGTATGTCCTTGCTTATGAGTGTTGCTTTCCGTGCGTTTTCGGCTGTGATGAGCGGAATCAAAGGTGGATTCGACAACCTGTCGCAGTATTCCAGTGATACGAATAACAGCTTGTCGATGTTGTGGAGCAGTTTGGTGCGCTTGCAAAACTCACTCGCAACAGCATTTGCTCCGATACTTTCCATAGTAGCACCGATACTGTCTAAGTTTATCGACATGATTTCGACAGCTGCAAGCTATGTAAGTATGTTCTTTGCTTTCCTGAGCGGTAAGAAAACATATACGAAAGCTATAGCAGTGCAAAAAGACTATGCGAAGAGTTTGGACAAGACGGCATCCAGTGCAAAGAAAGATGCAGACAGTACAAAAGATGTTGCAGACGCTACAGAGGACGCAACTGACGCTACAGAGGATTATCTTTCGCCATTGGATGATTTAAACCGATACACGGAACAACAGGATAAAAACAATTCCGGCTCTAAAAATCCATCAAGTAGTACGCCGAATACCGGCGGTGGTAGTGGAACGTCACCGATGTTTGAAGAAGTGGCTATCAGCAACGGATTCTCCAGTCTCATGGATGATATCTTGGACAAGCTCAAGCGGATCAGAGATATATTCATGAGTGGCTTTTGGGATGGACTTGGTGATTATAAGCCAATGTTGAAAGAATTACAGAACGACTTAACATCAATCGGGAACCATTTGAAAGACATCTTTACAGATGAAAATGTACAGGCAGCAGCACAGAGATTTGCAAAGTCATTCGTTTATAACATCGGAAGAGTAGTAGGCTCGTTTGCTTCGGTCGGACTTACTATCGCGGTAAATGTTGTAGGTGGCATTGAAAGCTATCTGTCAGAGAATACCGGAAGAATAAAAAAATGGTTGATAAAGATGTTCGACATTTGGTCTGGCATTAATGACATCATCGGCAATTTAAGCGAAGCGTTAGCTTATATCTTTCAGCAGACGTTTGGAACTCAGACAGCACAAGACCTTACAGGTGATATCCTTGGCATTTTCATGACAGCATTTGGCGAAGTTGTGTTACTTGCATCAGCTCTCGGACGTGACATTTTGGATGCATTAACTAAGCCATTTATTGAAAACAAAGACAAGTTCATCGAAGCAATAAACAGCACGCTTGAACCGATAGAAGAAGTTGCACAGTCAATAGAGACATTTTTACAGGGTGTAGCTGACAAACTTACCGAACTTTACGATCAGCATATTCATCCATTTTTACAAGAGATAGGCAATGGACTTACTGAAATCGTAGGAACAATACTTGATACGTATAACGAGTATGTAGCTCCGATTTTGGATGTATTGGCACAAAAGGTTGATGAAGTTTTGAATGGATCGGTTAAAGATGCGATAAATCAGTTACTTAATGTACTTGGACAAGTTATTGATTTGCTAAAACTTTTATGGGACAAGGTGCTTGTACCATTAATTGAATGGATCGTAGAAAACATACTCCCGATTCTCGCCCCGATAGTTGGTGGAATAATAAACATTGTACTAAATCTAGTAGGAATTGTAGCGCAAGTAGCAGCCGAAATTTTAAAAGTGCTTGGGAAAATTATCACTTTCCTTACCGGTGCGTTCAAAAGTGACTGGGTTAAGGCATTTGGAATTATCGGCATGTACATGGAGGGATTTGCAAAAGATATTAGTAATTTTGTCAAAGGAATTAAGCAAATATTTCACGGAATCATAGATTTCTTTAACGGTGTTTTTTACGGAAATTGGCGAAGAGCGTGGAATGGTATTAAGAATATATTTGCCGGAATTTGGAACGCAATGGCAGCGGCTGTAAAAAGTCCGGTAAACCTAATCATCAGCTTTATGAACGCTATGTTACGTGGATTCCAGAGGATGCAGAACGGATTTGCAAGTGCTATGAACCACATGAATGTTCGGTTGCCAAAATGGTTGCAGAAGTTTACAGGTTGGAGTTCTGTTGGATTTAATATCGGATATTGGAGTCCGAACTACATCCCGTATCTTGCGAAAGGTGCAGTAATTCCACCAAACAAAGAGTTCATGGCGGTACTCGGTGACCAGAAGAGCGGAAACAACATCGAAGCACCGGAAAGCTTAATCCGGCAGATCGTAAGAGAAGAATCCGGCGGTGGACAGAAACAGCGCATTGAAATCCCGGTATATCTGAAAGGTAAGCAGATATATAAAGCAGTGGTAGAAGAGGGAAAAGTAGTAATGTCACAGACGGGAATGAATCCGTTTGAGATGGCGTAGGGGGTGATGATATGGCACAGGAGCATTTAAGATTCGGAACATACACCGCCCCGGACGTTGACGAAGATGGATATACAGTACAACTTGCGACAACCTCTACTGCAAAGTCCGGAAGAACCCCAAAAGGGAAAATGAAGAATAAAGTCATGTTTACGGTGGAATCATACAATGTGAAATGGACGGATATCAGTGCAAAAAAAGCGTCTAGTATACTGGCACAAATCGTAAATAAAGATGAATTTGACTTTTTCCATTTCAACGCATACAAAGCGAGGTGGGAAATTGGAAAATTCTACGCTTCGAACTTTAATCTTCCGGTTATCCGGCTCAATGAGGGAGAAGAAAGGTATAACGAATTGAGTTTCCAAGTTACCTGTATTAATCCACTGGTTATATAAATAATTCCGGCTATCGAAAGAGATAGTCGCTGACCTTAATAAGTTAGGGGTAGAAGATGAAAAACGTAAGTGATAAACTCAAAAACATTATAGAAAAAGGCGGTCTGTTTTATGCTTATGCAAAAGTTTTGTTTGCGGACGGAACTGAAATAACATTAGATTCAGAGGATGATTTCTCCATTTCTGACAACGGATATTCGGAATCCGGCGGTGATGATTTACCGCTGGGTTCCGCTCTGTCCAAAACTATCACATTGTCCTTGTTCAATGAGGATGGAAGATTTTCGGGTTATGATTTCTTTTATTCACAGATCACATTATACACAGAAGCAGACTTGGAAGATGGTACACAGGAAAGAATAAATGAGGGCGTATTTTATGTCACTTCTCCGGTAGCAACGGGAGAAGTTATAGAAATCACAGCTTATGATGCTATGTATAAAACCAATAAAGAATTTACTTCTCAACTTTCCTATCCGGCAACTGCAAGAAACCTGTTATTAGAAGTCTGTGCGTTCGTTGGAATTACAGCTGCAGATGCTCATTTCAAGAACGAAAATTTTCAAATTCAGAGCATGCCGGAAAAGACAACGGCTCGTAAAATCATTGGCTATATTGCTCAAATAGCGGTCGGAAATGCAATTATTAAGAATGGTTCACTTAGCATTAAAAGTTACGATTTTGAGCCACTCAAAGACGTTACAGACGGTACTCTGTACACTGAATTGTCAACGCAAAACGCAAAGTACCATGTTTTATCAGAATATTCGGATTATCCAACAGTAGGGATGAACCCGGTAACGATTACTGGAATCCGAACTACAAAGCGTGTAAACAATGAGGATGTAGAATATCTGAACGGAACGGATGACTATGCATTGACCATAACCAATCCATTAATCACTGGCGCAGAAGAAAAAGCACTGGAATTAATCGGAGCTGTGTTGAACGGTGTAACACTGACATCATTCTCTGGCACATTTTTTCCTTACCCGACTGTAGAAATCATGGATTGCGCCGTTATCGTAGACCAAAACGACAAAGCGTACAAAACAGTGATAACCACACATGATTTTTCCTATCCGGGAGAATCAGAACTGTCTTGTGGCATCAAAGACCCGGAAACAAATAGCAGTACATACTACAGTGAATCTGCCGAGATGTATCACAAAGTACAGGCAGAAGCAAACAAAAATCGAAAAGAAATGGAATCTGCTATTGAGAATTTGCAGACCACTCTCGCAAATGCAAAAGGAATGTACACCAGTAAGGTGAGACAGCCTGACGGCTCTTATATAACATATCTGCATGACAAGCCGACAATGAGTGAATCCGAAAACGTCATCAAGATTACATCCGATGCTGTAGGTGTATCAACAGACGGTGGCCAGACCTATCCTTACGGTTTCTTCCTCACTGGTGATTTGATAGCAAAAGTATTGTATGCTATCGGAATAAATGCGGATTATATCAATACCGGGGCGTTAACTATCAGGGACAAAGATGGCAATATCACGTTTTATGCGGATACTGAAACAGGACGTGTGGATATCCGTGCGGAATCACTTGCCATCGGTGGACAGACACTTGAAGCTATCGCAAACATAGCTGTCAAAAAGTTTGTTGACAATGTATACACAAAAGACATCAATAATCTGAAAGACCAAGTTAGAAACAAGATTGAAACATGGTATCAGCCTACCGACCCGGCGGTTAACTGGGGTGGAATCACGGAAATACCTTGGCGTGATGTGGATGGAAATGCAATTCTCGACACAGACGGGAATGAAATGTATCTCTACTTCGAGGAAACCAAAGCATCTCATATCGGTGATTTGTGGAAGAACACAACCACGAACGAAGAGTACCGGTATTCAGAATCCGGTGAATGGGTAAAAATGCCTGTCCCGGATGCGGTATTTGATGAAATTGACGGAAAAGCACAGATATTCATTAATACACCATCTACACCATATAGTGCCGGTGATTTGTGGTTTGACAGTTCCACATCTGATATTATGACGTGCGTAAAAAGCCGTGAGACAGGAGATTTTACCTCCTCCGACTGGGAAAAGCGTAACAAATACACAGATGATTCTGGCTTGAATGATTTTATCACAGCAACCTACGATCCTATCATTGCGCAGATACAGGCACGATTAGACGGGCAGATTGAAAACTGGTTTTACGATTATGAGCCAACCATGCAGAATTACCCGGCATCCGAATGGACAACCGAGACAACCAGGAAAGAGCATGAGGGAGATTTGTTCTATTGGAAGTCTAAAGGATATTCGTACCGGTTCACGCAAGAAGATGCTACCGGCACTTGGAAATGGCAGTTGATACAGGATACCGATATTACAAAAGCATTAGCAGCAGCGGAAAAAGCACAGGATACCGCAGACGGAAAACGAAGAGTATTTGTTGTACAACCGGCACCACCTTATGATATCGGTGACCTTTGGGTTCAAGGCGGTGATGGGGATATCATGAGATGCAAGACTGCACGTTCTGAATCTGCTACATTTTCCGAAACAGATTGGGAAAAGGCATCTAAATACACGGATGACACAAAGGCGAATGAAGTTAAAAAAGAACTTGACGCACTCGGAGAGGACTTGCAGACACAGATTGACGGTAAGATTGAGACATATAACCAGTCTGTTAATCCGGCCGGAGCATGGACTACTGATGAACTGAAAGCAAATCACAAGGGAGATTTGTGGTACAACCCGGACGAACAGGAAACGAAGAGATGGAACGGCTCGGCATGGGAAAAACTGTCGGATGCTGATGCGATAAGTGCAAACAACCTTGCCATGACCAAAAAGCGTGTATTTGTCACCACGCCATTCCCACCTTATGACATCGGGGATTTGTGGGTCGGTGATGATACGTCAGACTTAAAACGATGCGTGACAGCAAAAATGGATGGCGAAAGTTATAGCGCAAACGACTGGATTAAGGCTGTTAAATATACCGATGATACAGCCGTTGAGAATTTCATCAATATAACCTATGCGGAAAACATTGAAAAAATCAAAGAACAGCTCGACCAAAAGATTGAAACATGGTATCAAGATGAAGACCCGGCTATTTCGTGGACAACAGTAGAAACAACTGCATGGTGTGATGTTAGCGGAAACAAGATTCTTGATGTGAACGGGAACGAAATCTTGCTTGTCATAGAATCAGAAAAAGCCATGCATGAGGGTGATTTGTGGCACACCAAGACAGGGAATAAAGAATACATCTATCAGAGCGGACACTGGGTTGAATCATCTATCCCGGATGAAGTATTTGACAAGATTGACGGGAAAGCATCTATCTATGTTACCCAGCCAAAGCCACCTTATGATGTCGGTGACACATGGTTCACAGGAACGGATATCAAGGTGTGTGTGACAGCAAGAGCAAGCGGAAACTTTGATGCTTCGGACTGGGGAAAGAAAGATAACTATACGGATGATTCCACGGTAAATAATTTTATTCAGAATACCTACGACCCGAAGATAGAAGATATTCAGACACAGATTGACGGCAAGATTGACACCTATTTCTATGATTACGAGCCGACGCTTAGCAACGTTCCGGCATCCGCATGGACAACCGATGAATTAAAAACTGTGCACAACGGTGACCTGTTCTTCTGGAAAACAAAAGGCTATACATACCGATTCCTTAAGATTGACAGTGTATGGCAGTGGTTCCGAATAAAGGACAGCCAAATTGACAAGGCAATGAAGGATGCGTCCAATGCACAGGACACGGCAGACAGCAAGCGTAGAGTATTCGTCACCACACCGGCACCGCCTTATGATGTCGGCGACCTTTGGACACAGGGGAAAAGCGGAGATTTAATGCGGTGCAAAGTTGCTAAAGCATCCGGTGCATTTGTAACTACGGATTGGGAGAAAGCTGTTAAATATACGGATGATTCCGCAGTAGATGACTTGAACAAAGCACTGACACAGGAAGATATCTTTAATCGGCTGACAAATAACGGACAGGTACAAGGACTTTTCCTTAAAGACGGAAAAATCTATCTTAATTTCTCTTATGCAGAGGGCGGTACGCTTAAATTAGGAGGAAAAGCCAACGAACAAGGAACGATTGAAGTGTATCATTCTTCTGGTTGGAAAAGCATATCTGTTGACAACGAAGGACTGAAAACATATGGAGGACAGCCAATCATTGCATACGAAGATGCAGTAGATTATTCCGGCGAATACGAAAAATATGTAAAACTTCAAGGAGGAGTTTCTGTTTTTACAAATCGTACTAATAGCATGGGAGTTCAAATTTCACCAGAATATATTGGAATGTGGGATGATACTGGTACACAAGTAGCAGATTTTCAAGCAAAGTACAATTGGAATATATGGAAAAATCTTAGTATCACAGGTAATTTTTCAGTAACAGGGAAAAAGAACAGGATAGTCAACACAAAAAGTTATTCAAGAAGACTTTTGAATGCTTACGAAACTCCGGCACCAATGTTCGGAGATGTCGGAGAGGGCACAATAGGAGCTGACGGAAAATGCTATATCAGCATTGACCCGATATTCTCTGAAACTATCGCAAGCGGTTGTAAATATCAAGTATTCTTACAGAAGAATGGGAAAGGTGATGTATGGGTATCTGAACGTCATGAAACATACTTTGTCGTAGAGGGCACGGAAAGCCTAAACTTTTCATGGGAAATTAAGGCACGCCAAAAGGACTACGAATATGACAGAATAGATGTTTACAATGAAAACGTAGAAGAACGGGATATCGATTATTCATATATCGGTGAAATGGAATATCAGAACTATGTAGATACGATGCAAGCGGAGGTATAATATGAAAAAAATGTTAACCAGTTTTACAAAATTTACAACAGGGGAGGGTGAAAGAGTTTCTTTCACTTTTTCCGAAGTCTCAGAAAAAGGAGAATTGGCGAATCAAAACATTAAGGGGAATTTTATCGTAATGAGTGATGAACTTTTATCTCATTTGAAAGCGGTAGATGACTATATTAAAGAAAACTATCTTAAGGAGGAATAATTATGGCAAAATGGACAGATTACACTACAGATACAAACCCGACTGATACTGATGAGGTTATGACACTGGATGCAGACAAAACTCCAAAAGCAAACAAGCGTGTCACCTTGTCGACTTTATCTGACTACTTTTTAGACAAGCTCGCAAGCAAAGTGTTTGCAAAATTAGAGACGCAAAATAAGACGGTTATCGGTGCGCTTAATGAATTAAATAGCAAGGCGAAATCTGGTATAATTTACAGTTCTCCGGTAACTTTTAAACTTTCGAATAGTAGTATATACATATTAATATGCGCACATAGTAGTGGAAAACCTGTAATTTCTGTATTTACTACTTATGATAATAAAATTTTGCAAACACAATTATCAGAACCATCTTTTGCCAAAATAGAAGTTAGTGGAATGAACATAATTGTTACAGCACAATACACGCACATCTATAGCCTTGTGAAAGTATCTTAAATAGCAAGCCTTGTTTTAAAACAGCAATATATAACAGTGTAAATAAAGGATGGTATAGAATTGCTCAGATAAGCACACAACATGAGCTTGTTTTTGGTTTGAATGGGCAGATAAACATACGGACTTCTTATTCAAATTGGGAAAACGAAAGCATATCTTTACTTATAAACGGTGTATTCAACAATGTAAAGTTTACGCCATTGTGTATTTTGGGACAAAAGCTAATCAGTGATGTTAGATGCATTTTAAAAAATAATACTATATATATTGATGTTTGTTATGCCTTAGAGTATGAAAACGGACTTTATGTAGACATTAGTTGTATGAGCAATAGCGAGTCTCAAATCGTCGATATCAATTCTTCTCCTACAGTAGTATCGGAAAATGATTATGACAAAATTCTTGGAACCATCAGTCTTTCATCATAAGCAGAGAATATATGAATAAAATAGCAATAAGGTGTCAAATGACGGAAAATGGATAAATTTAGATAATACATCCATTTTTGAATATTTTAAACCTAATGGCAAAATAATAATTGTTGGTATTTACAATGCTTCTGAATATCCTTCTAGTTTCACAAGCGAAGATAAATGGTGTATGGTATTGAAAGGCTACGAGAGGATTGTTTTATTTACAGTAGCAGGAGTATTTATTGCAAAAGCATCTAGCGGTGCATGGAACAAAAATTGGACTCGGTTATAGATATAATATGAAATAGCAAGGCGCACGATGCCGTCAGAATGGATATCGATGAGCCAGAAATAGAGAATAATGATATAGTGGCTGCCATTAAGAAAAACATAGAAAAATTCCAAGATGACGTATTTTATTACGGCTTTGTTGGTTGCGGAATGATGTTTCAATATTATGGTTATGCCGTACTTAATCACAAATACGCATCTTTCGTATTTCATTCATATGGTCAAATTATTGCGCAAATAAGATGCGTCAATGGGGAATGGCAGTAATTTATAAATAAAATAGCAAGGCTCCGAGAGGGATTATAACCGGTACAACTACACTAGAAGAATATTGTTCGAAAAATAAAAAACTACCTGGAGAATATAGGATTAACGGGGCAATCATACCTGAAATATCAACTACAGAAAAATTTTGGGGCGTGCTAATTTTATCAGCAGTGTTTGATACGCAAATCGTAATAATCGCTGGTGGTAAAATGTATATTAGGGATTACACTGGAAATCCTAATGTTTGGTCGGGATGGAAGAAGTATACATATGCCAATTTATCTTAGTCTTTCCCATTTAATTTACTAACTGAATTTTGTGGATTAATCAAAATTTGCATTCAAAACGCAAATTTTTAGACAGGAATAAACAAAGAAAATATACAGGAAACACCTCTTTTGAGAGTAATATAACTCTTGAAAGGGGTGTTTTTATGAACAATATTGAAACATAATAAGAAATGTAACAAGTGCTATGTAAGAAGTTTTACATCTGACCATTTAGAATCGGTTAAAAACCCTTGCTATTTAAGGAAAGTACGGGCACAGCGAAAAAAGTAGAAAATGCCATGATTATTATATCACTAAGAAAAGGAGAATAAATATGGCAACAATGAGTGAAGAAACCATTTGCGAAGTAGTCAAAAGCTGTGCCTACGGCTACACGGTAGACGAATTGGCAGAACACTATGGCATGGAAAAAGCAGATGCAGAAAAGTTTGCAAAAGAGCATGCAACTGAGATTGCAGAAACAAAAGAACATTTAAAACAGGAGGGATATATTGAGTAGGGTAGTCGATGTTTCTGAACATAACGGGAACATCGACTGGGCGAAAGTAAAAGCATCTGGCATTGTAGGCGCTATCCTTAGATGCGGATATGGACAAGATCAGACAGGACAGGATGATAAAAAATGGCTGAGAAACGTATCTGAATGTGAGCGTCTTGGCATCCCTTACGGTGTATATCTGTATTCTTACGCAAAGACTACAGGTGCGGTACAGGGAGAAATCAACCACGCATTAAGACTTCTAAAAGGACATTCTCCGGCATGGCCTGTATATTTCGACAGCGAACAGCCGGGAACACAGGGCGTTGCAAAAGCCAATGCAAAAGCATTTTGTGACGCAATGGTGGCACATGGCTATAAAGCCGGAATCTATGCATCTACATCTTGGTATAAGAACTATATCGGTCAGACATGGGGGTATTCTCTGTGGATTGCATCTTACGGCTCTAAATCTGCCGGAGTAGACGGAATTGATATGTGGCAGTACACATCGAAAGGCTCTATTCCTGGAATCCCTGGAAATGTAGACGTGAACTATCTCTATAAGGATTTTGGCGGTACGGTAACTCCGGTACAGAAACCTACTGTAGCACCGGCACCTAAACCGGTAGATGAATCTTGGAAAGGTGACAAGCGGTATTATCTCAATAATTCCCGGGTTGGAGAATGGCAGAAAGCCATGAACAAAGGGTTTGATACCAACGCACTGTCTGTTGATGACAAATTCGGTGTCGGCTCACAGAATTTTGCCAAAACGCATATCTTATGGGCAGGGCAGACGCACAACTGTATCACGGCTGTCAGATGGCTTAGACGTACCCTCAGAGACGTATATGGCTTTACAAAGCTGTCTTACAACGAGGGGTGGACAGACTATCTCGGAAAGTGCGTAGAGGTATTCCAGAGGAACAGAGGACTTACACCGGATAGAAAAGTAGGACTTGTCACAACCTACTGGCTCTTATCCGGCATCGTAAAATAATATAAGAGCATTACACTTTGCATACAATACCAAAACACCCACTACCGATTGCTCGATGTAGTGGGTGTTTTTTATTTTAATAAAATCTTATCCGGAACAAGATTCAGTGTAGTTTGATAATTCGCCGTGAATGTGTGATTGTCTTCGTTTAGTACCTCATTCCACATACCTAGAGATGTGCCATACGGTTGCAAAATCAATACACTGTCTATGGTAGGATACTGTGAATCGGATTGCTCGTAATTCCTGTAAGTGCCAGTTATGGATACGTGTATTTCGTAAGGATACTTAATTTCACGATACGGTTCGCTGTCATGGTTGTATATGCTCGCTGTGATCGTCTCGATCGTATATGTAGTATGGCCGGATAGAGTGCATGTTGTAAACTCACCTTTTTCTATAGGGATAGGAGTTCCGTCTATTACTTTTTCCGGCTCAGATGTAGAGTGTTCAATGTTGGTTATGTTTGTATAATATTTATTTATCGGAGATTCAACGATTCTTTCCTGTTTTTCCACAACTTTTGTCTGAGGTGATGTGTTATTGACAGGTACAGTATTATTTGCCGATGCACTTGACAGCTTTTCGTCTACAGACTGCATTATTTCCATTTTAAGCGTTTCTTTTTCATCATCCGTAAGTTTGTCCTGTTCATCCAGCTTTGCCTGTATATGGCTGTCTAAATCACTCAGAATATTATCACTCAGTTGTTTATTATTCTCTTTTATGGCAGATTCTATCTTTTTGTCCACTTCGCTTTCAGTTAATCCAGAAGAGCAACCTGTTAAAGCAGTCATGGCACACACAAGGACAACTGCCGTCAATCTATTTTTCATAATTTTTATACATAATATGGATTTGGCTTTCCAAGGATAGCAATCAAATCTATAATCACACCAATGAAGAGAAGACCAAACGTACATATATACAGGATTCCCATGCCTATTTTCCCCTCGTAAAATTTATGTGCGCCAACAAATCCCAAACATAAGCATAAGAAAAATGCTATCCATTTATTTTTCGGGCATCCATAATATCTTGCAGAGGAAGAAGCAGAAGCACTTGCACTGGAACTTGCGGAAGAAGAAGCGGACGGAGCGTTGTTTATGATTATGCTCTGATCTTTGCTTTTTAATTCTTCAACCTGTTTACCGCATTTCGGGCATACTACGCAATCAGAATCTATCCGTTCTCCACAATGCTTACAGTATTTTTTGCCGTCATCCATTTTTATGTTTCCTTTCAATTTTTATATAGTATGCTATCTTCTTAATACCGCAATCACAACTCCAAACCTTACCCATTGTTCCATGTCTTCAAAACTATTTGGATCAACTTCTATGACATCACCGAAGCCGTTGATCGGGACTAACTTTATCTTACCTCTCTGCACATACCGCCTTATATACGCACGTCCTGTTTCTTTATGTATAATAATCACGGTATCACCGTTTCTTGGCACTCTTTTGGATATGCAGATGATATCACCCTTTACATATACAGGGAGCAAGTGGTTGCTCGTTATCTTTATGCCACAATGTAATGTCTCACCGTACTTTTTTATGTATTCCGGGCAGTATATCCGTTCTTCGTGTGAAGAATCCAATATCATACCGTCAGCCATCTCACCAGTGGGGCATAGAACATCCAACATGTTTTCGGGATCCGTTTCCAATACTTTCATAGAGATTTCATAATCCATCTTACCAAGAATATACGCACGTTGTCTGTCGGTCAATTGCCTGTACTTTCCCAATACCTCGTATTCCTTAGAAGAATACCCTAAGAGATCAGGGATAGATTTATGAGTTAGTTCCGACAACCTTAGTGCTAAGAAAACGTCAAGATTATTAGTCTTCCGTGAAACGATGTTTTTGTATGTAGACACAGACACACCTAGCATCTTAGAAAAGAGAACTTGCGTAAAATCAAGGCTTTTCCGCTCTTCTTCGATGTTATGTGCGAAGTTATCCAACATTTCATTTTTTGTTAGCATTATGTCACATCCTGTCGAAAAGGCTAATATCTTGGCTATTTTTCATCTTTTTTGTAAGAAAAATACGATATTTTAGCCAACATCTGGACTATGGTTTTAAGTTATAATTTATTTAAGTATTACAATGTATCATTATAAAACAAAAATGGCACTTGTCAAGCCATTGATAGGAGGTAATCTAATGGGAAAGGACGAAATGAACAGCAAGAGCAACAAAACATGGACTGATACTTATGAAAACGAAATCAAGCGGATGATAAAAGGAATCCGTGACCCACGCCTAATGCGTTACATCTATCTTGTGGTAAAAGATGCTATCAGCGAAAACATTGACAGATAGAAAACATATGTTCTATAATGTGGGTAATCGCTACTGGAATGACGTGTCGGATATTGGAGGGATTTATGTGGACGAAAAGAAAACCATAGAAACGTATCAAGATGAAGTTATAAAATTAATAAAAAAAGTAAAAAATCCAAAATGGTTAACTTACATATATGCTTATGTAAAAAAATTCATTGAATAATTAGCAAAAAAGAAAGACAAGGACTTGCGCATTGCCCTTGTCTTTCTTTTTATTTTTCTTTTTCAGAAATCATGTCCACTAAATGTTCTAAACTTTCCCAACCTTTTTCATCCAATCTTGCCAAAGCTGAAATAAGTCGGCATTTAAAATCATTTTCGTCTGCTTTTTGAAGATCTGATAATAAATTAGAAATCTCAATTGCTTTTGGATTATCTATCAGCATATCTCCGTCACCAGTTCTCAGCCATAATTCATTTATTCCATATTCCTTACAAATTAATGCGATTGCCGCATCACTTGGAATGCTGCGCCCCATTTCATAAGTTGCCACTGTGTTTCGCTTCACTTTAATTCTGTCTGCAAATTCTTGCTGAGTAACATGAAAATAATTCCTGACTTCTTTTATTCTGTCTTTCGTGTTGTTCACCTCCTGTCTGTAAATCTAATATAACACAAAATGTTGAAAAAATCAACATTAACTATTGACAAATGTTTTATACCGACATATAATTGTTTTAGAATCAACAAGGAGGTGATAGCAAAGATGAAAATAACAAAGGTTGGATACACGATGGTGGTAATTGCAACTTTTCTAAATTCCATTACATTATTTTGGCTTGTATATATTCGATAAAGTCAATGATTGCAGGAATGGCAGAAATAAACGCAAATAACAGGCTGAGCAATGGGATAAAATTATATTTCCACCAATTTATTCGCTTAGAATGTTTTACCTTTCTATCTTGCTCAACAATTGGACGAACATACTTTTTATATGCCGATGAAGTTTTAAATTCTTTTAAATCTTCGGATGAGATATTTGACATATAACTTGTATCTAAGTCGGTTGATTGAAGTGGTGGAGTGAAACGCTTTGAATTTTTCATTTTTCTGTAATCCTTTCAAAAAAGATACAGAAATTATAGCACAGAAAGGAAGTGAGTGCATGAGTGAGAAAGAAAAAAAGATAGTTGAGAAGATTAAAAAGGCAATGCCGAACTTATCCGAATTCGACAAAGGTTATTTTCTCGGTAAAGTAGAAAGTCTGGCGGATGAAGCAGAAAAGAAGCCGGACACTCCGGCAAAGAAAACATAAGGAATACCGGAACCATAACAATTGAATACAGGAGGTGATAGCGTGGAATACAGTCCATTAGGCAATGGAAAGCCAATATCCCAGAAAGTGAGCGGTAATTGTGTAGAAACTATTTTCGAAAGAACAAACGGATTGAAGTCGGAATATGATGTTTACGTAAACTGGATGATGACGGATCAGATAGCGAAAGTTTCATTTCGGTTACCTTTCCGCGATTGGCAGACGCTTGAAAAGTCTGAGGTTTGGAAAAATCTGGATGAATTTCTGGCGGAAGTTCAAACCGAATATATTCCGAAGTGCCACCACGACCCACCAGTTGTAGAGGAAAAGGTTGTGTATAAAAGTCTTTCAGACAAGGTACGTGCATACGTTCGTGATAAATTGACTCGGCAATAGCACGTTCTTTTGAACACGAATAATGTTCGCCATCGTAAATATAAGAGATGTTCACGATGGAAATAGCAGTGGTGGAATGATTGATAATTTCGAAATGGACAATCAAATCATGGTCTTCATTTAGCGTATATCCCAACGGAATAAATTCTACTTTCTTTCTGGATTGGAATATGCTCCGGGCAGTACCGACAGCACCAAAAACTGCGATAGCAAAAGTTACATTTTCTCTTGTGAATAATTCTTGCATGAAATTAAAAATTGCGCGCATTATACAACCTCTTTTCTTTAGTATTTGAAAAATTATAACACAAAAAGGGGTGATAACAAAAATGAAATTATTCAAGCCACGATGGGTTGTAAGAATTTGCATTCATAAGAATCCAGATAAAAGTGATATGGATAATTTACAGCATCTAAAAGAGGGATATTTCTTTTACTGGAATGCAAGGAAAGAGAAGAAAAGACTTTCTGGTATCCCTGTAATTTCAGTCCAAATATGCCACATCCCATTTAGAAAAAGGCACCCATATTTTCCGCTATGGCTTTCAGTGTTTGCCTTAATAGCCGTAACAATGAATATAAGATTGGATTCTTGTATACGTCATATCCTCCAAATAATGCAAGTATGGAGATAAGAGTAGGAACGATGAATCTTATTTTATCTTTCCTCTTGTATCGGAGATACATTTTCGCACGGTTATTTAGTACGTAATTAGTGCTTTTAGATGAACGGCAAATCAAGTTCTGTTCTCTAAGAAAACAGTATTTATCTTCGAAGAATTTATTTTGCGGTAAACCGAAGAATTGTATTTTCCGAAGACATATATTTTCCGAAAAAGATAAATCCAATTCTCGATGTGAAACTTGCGACATGGTTAATATTCCTTTCTGGATTACTCGGCATGGCAGTGCCTGTATAAACAGTATAGGAGAATCCAGAAGAAAAGACAACATGCAATGGAAGAGCCAAGAGTTGAGAGGCTATGGAGCTGAAATGTTAAGCACTGAATGTAACTGAGATGGAAAAGATAGGCAGAGATTAGAAAAGAAATGATATGGCTTTGTGACGCTTAGCACGGATAAGAAAAGTAGCAGATCAGCAGGAACAGACACGAAAAGATATGGAATTGAAAAGAGAAGCTCTGAAACGGAAGCGCAGGGAACAGCCCAGTTGCGAAATGGAGAGGAGAAGAATAGAAAGGGAGAAGAACAGCACAGCGCAGCAATGACACCAAAACAAATTGAAAAGGAGAAAAACATATTATGAAAGAATTAAAAGTGAGAATAACGTTCACTGAGGAAGTATTAGGTTCTCAGTGTGCGGATAAGGAGATTCACCGGACTTATATTGCATCCAAAGCACCGGACGCACCGTCCCGTGAGGACGAAGTAGCAACACTTGGTGTAGATGCAGTAGAAGAGAAATCAATGACGATTTTCCACAAATACGAAGACGGAAAGCCGTTCGTATATGACTACCAGGTAAAAGGAATGTTTAAAGATTCTTGCGGAATGCTTCGTAAAGTAAAGGGCAGTGAATCATCAAAAATTAAAGCGTACAAAAAGGAGATTGACGGTCTTATTTTTGTGAAAGAACGCAAAATACCTCTGATTTTTGACGGAGATATGGGAACGTGTCAGAGACCGCTCCGGGCAAATACACCACAGGGAGAAAGAATATCCCTTGCATGTTCAGAGACCGTTCCGGTTGGCACAACAATGGAATTTACCGTTCAGTGCATGGTAGACAGTCATGCAAAACTCATAAAAGAATGGCTTGACTACGGAGAATTAAGAGGTTTTTCGCAGTGGCGGAACTCGGGAAAAGGGCGCTATGTTTGGGACGAACTGGACAAAAACGGGAACATAATCGGCGGTAATAACTTACATAAAAAGGTGAAAAAAACAGGTACAAAAGGCAGTAAAAAAGCCTAAAAATATTTATTTTTCAATGTATTCAAATTATTGGAAAGGTAAATGCGAAAATGGTAGTTGATTTTTGGTCAAATCGCAAGCCACTTAGCAAGCCACAACCCTTGAAAAATAAGGCAAAACCGCTTGTCAAGCAAAAACGGTTAGCAAGCCACACAACAATCCATTAACAATCAATTCGCAAGCCAGTTGACAACAATAGAAGAATATAAAGAAGAATAAGAATAAAAAGAATATAGATATATGTCAGACATAATCGGTCTGACGATAAAAAGGACATAAAAAGTGCCCCGCTGGTACCGACATACCAGACAGGGCGGTGTACCGCTAAATAACGCTTAGCGAATACAGGTTGATTATAACACATTCTCCTGTAATTCGCAAATCTGAAGAACAGGAGGAAGCACACATGACAATGGCAACAGAGATCATCCGCAAGTTGAAAAGAAAAGTAATCTTTTGGCGTTGCTTATGGTTCGTCACATTTATCGCAATGCTGATACTTATGATCGGGTAGGAGGTAGAGAGCATGGAAGACAAGCTTAACTACTACAGGATAGCACTTGTGATAACGCTATACGCATTGGCGGTTATGATAGCCGGATGTGTATAAAAAAGAGTGCCGATGGAAAATCCAATCAAGCACTCAGAAAAACATTCAAGAAAATTATAACACATGAAAGGAGATTTGAACATGGGAGAAGAGAAAAAAGAAAACGATACAAGGGCAATGCTACAGGAGTATATAGAACTTGGTAAAAAACTGAACACGGAAAAAGTGATGGAATCATACGCTTATATGCATGGACAGTTAGAAACTTTAAGGAGATATGTAATGAGCCATGAATACATAGACAGCAAAGATATAATCGCAATGATGGGGTGGGATGAAGATGGATAGCATTAAAGGCTATGACCATTGGAAGACCATACCGCCTGAGCCGGAAGAAGAAAAACAGGAATACTGCACATGCTGTGGAAGACTTGTATACAGTAGTGACAGCTTATACACATTTGACGGACAGGTGCTATGCGAAGAATGTGTAAAAGAGATCACAGGAGGGAAAGAAGATGGCAGAGATATGGATGATCTGCAAACCAGACTTGGAATACCGTATCGGGGCATATGTCTATGAAACAGATATGGACAAGGCTTATGTGCATAAGCTTGCCGACAAGGTAGCAGAAAAAAACAAGTGTAAAACAATCGTGAAAGTACTTTAGGAGGGAAAGAGATGCAGAAATTGGAATTGACCATAAACCAGACGATGGGGGTTATCACCGGAAACTTTGAGGACATCAAGAAATCTCTTGAAACAGAGATGGCAGTGTATGAGACAAAGCAGTTTGCGGAAGAAGACAAGCAGAAAGCCAAAGGTGATTTGGCAGACCTCAGAAAGCTGAGAAAGGCAGTGAACGACCGCAAGGTTGAAGTGAAGAAAGAGTACATGAAGCCTTACGAAGTGTTTGAGGGCAAGGTGAAAGAGCTGATCGGAGTGATTGATAAACCTATCGCACTGATTGACGGACAGGTGAAAGAGTTTGAAGCGAAGCGTGTGGAAGAGAAAAAAGCAGAAATCCAGAACCTGTACAACGAATTGGTGGAAGAAGAGATGCATGATTATATGCCGTTGGAAAAAATCTACGGTGAGAAGTGGACAAATGCATCCACCACAATGAAATCTATCCGGGAAGAGATAAACTTAAAGGCTATGCAGACCAGACAGGATATCGCAACCATTAAGGCCATGAAGTCCGAAAAAGAGGAACAGGCGTTGAACCTGTACATGGAGAACAACAACCTTGCTCTTGCTATCCAGATGATTAACCGCTACGAACAGGAAAAAGCGGAAATCTTACGGAGAAAAGAGAAAGAGGAACAGGAAAGACGTGATCGTGAACTCGAAAGAGAACGTGAGCGTGTAAGAGAAGAAGAGCGTGCCAGAATCCGTGAAGAGGAAAGACTTAAGGAAGAAGCGGAACAGAAAGCCATCGACCAGATTAAGACGGTGGACGAAGTGAAAGCAGCGGAACTCACCACGGAAGATTCGAAGACGGTAGTATTTACGGTTAAGGCTACGGATGCCGAACTGGAAGAAATTGAAATGGCATTAACTTCTCTCGGTATCTACTTTGAAAGGAAAGATGTGTAATGGCAGAAGAGAAGAAAGAGCAGAAGACAGAACAGGACAAGCGAAATCTTGATGTTACAGAAAAGCTTTCAGATATTCAGACAAGAATGAATGTACCAAAAGACAAATATAACAAATTTGGTGAGTACAACTACAGAAGTGCTGAAAGCATTTTGGAAGAGTTCAAAAAGTATAGCAGAGAATACAATGTTCTGCTCACGATACATGACGAAATAACAGAGATAGCCGGAAGAGTGTATGTGAAAGCGGTCGCAATATTCAAGGATTGTGAAACTGGTGATGAAATTTCTGTTCCTGGATATGCAAGGGAGCCAGAGACAAAACCAAAGATGGATGAATCGCAAGTGACGGGATCAGCATCAAGCTATGCGAGAAAATACGCAATGAACGCACTGTTTCTTTTGGATGATGTTAAAGACCCGGATACGAACGAATATGCGAAGCAGACGGGAGCCGATAAAAAGAGTGGTGGAAAGAAAGAACAGAAAGCCAATGACGGAAAGATTACACAAGGGCAGATAAAAGAACTTCGGAAGATATTTGAAAAAAACAAAATTGATGAAGTAAAGGCTATAGCCGGATACAGTGCACAGAAGATTGAAGATCTGACACAACAGCAGTACGGGTGGTTCCTGGATAATCAGGAAGAAGCCAGAAAGATGTTTGGTGTGTAAATGGACTATACAGGGACTTTTGACAGCTTAGCGGTGGATTTTGCCACCAATAAGCAAAAAGCCAGTCTGACGCTAAATGAAGACGCTAGGCAGGCATTTGAGAACCTTAGAGGTAAGCAGATTGCAATAACAATTAAGGCATACAAGAAAAAAAGAAGTCTCGATGCAAACTCTTACTTTCATGTACTGGTTGGAAAGATTGCAGATGCGACCGGGAACAGCAAGGTGTACATAAAGAATAAGCTAATAGCGGAATACGGACAGTACGAAACCATTAACTGCGCATTAGTTCCGCTCCCATTGGACGATGATATAGACGCATACGATGTGGAATTTGTTCATCTGCAACCTACATCTAGGACAACCACCAATCAGAAAGGAAAAGTATTCCGGGTGAATCTGGTAATGCGAGGTTCACATACTTACGATACCGATGAAATGGCAAAGCTGATTGACGGGACTGTGTACGAAGCGAAAGAACTTGGCATAGAGACTATGACACCGAACCAAATCAGCGAAATGAAAGAAAGATGGGGTGTGAAGATTGGCGAAAAGACTTAAAAGTGTATTCACTGACGATATGGAACACTGCTACTTCACAGGAAGTCCAAACTGTCACAGACACCACATTTTCTATGGTCCGTACAGAAAAAAATCGGAAGAATACGGATTTGTGATACCGTTAGCGCCGCATTTACACGAATTTACGCCAGAAAGCGTACACGGGAACCCGAACAAGGGATTGGACTTAAAACTTAAGCAGATGGCACAGAGATATTTTGAAGAACACTACGGGACAAGAGAAGAGTTCATACAGGTGTTCGGAAAGAACAGGTTGTAACTAAATAAATATAGATTCATGTGGCAAAAGGAACTATTAACAGGTTCTAACGCATATCATCTCACCCATTCGATATGCACAGCACAAGATATTGTATCACGGCCGGAGAAGCCACACTCCGGCAGAAAGGAGAAAAGCGGTGGGAAAGAATAGCAGAGAGATAGCAGAAAGCTATTTTATCAGGATATCAGATGGACACAAAAACGCAATGCAACGTCCGGCAGACCCAAACGTAGATAGAGCCTTGAGAAGAATGATAGAGAAAGCAAACTGTGATGGTGATTGCATCGTAAACACAGGGAAAGGGATATTCAGACCGATACCAAGTGATCCAATAGACACCAAGATGTATCACGAATATGTCAACAAAGATTTATCAAGGGCGAGGTCGACGCTTAAAAAAAGAAAAATTATGTCGCAGACGTTCAAAAGCTGGAAAGATGCGGGGGAATACAATGCATTACATACTAATCATAAAAGGGAAACTGAACAACATGAATGATTATATCCGGGCATTGAATACCAATAGGTATAAAGGTGCGGATATGAAGAAAGATAATGAATCCCGTGTGATACAAGCCATATATGAGCAATTTGGAAGATTGCGAATAACAAGAAAGGTACGGATGCACTACCGATGGTATGAGCCGGACAAGAGACGGGATTTGGATAATGTGAGCGCATTTGGGCGAAAGTGTATCCAAGATGCATTAGTAGATACCAAAGTCTTACAGGACGATGGATGGAAAAACATAGTGGGATTCACGGATGAATTCTATGTTGATAAGAAAAATCCGAGAATTGAGGTGGATATTGAAGAGGTGTGAGCGAGAATTACATAAAACTTAGCAGAAAGATACTGGACTGGGACTGGTATACAGACGTAAATACATGCCATCTGTTCTTGCACATGCTATTAAAAGCGAATTGGAAAGACGCAAGTTATCGTGGCGAAGAGATAAAAAAAGGATCATTTGTTGCATCGATAGACAGATTGGCAAAAGGAACAGGAATGAGCGAAAGCAAGGTAAAGACAGCATTAAAGCACCTGGAAAAGACGGGAGAAATCACATGCAAAAGTACCAACCGATATACCGTATACACGGTGAATAACTACGCAAGATACCAGACCGAACAGAAGAATGAAAAAAAAGATAAGCAGATAAGGCAAAAAGAAAAGCCGGAGAAAGACGATGGATCCGTTGAAACTGTCATAAAAGCTTGGAACGATTTGGAAAGCTACGGGATAAAACCTGTAAAGAAGATAGAAAAGACTTCCAAGAGATATCAGAACTTACAAGCGAGATTAGAAAGCAACGGTTTGGAAGATGTCTTGCAAGCTGTGGATAACGTGAAGAAAAGCAAGTACTTACAAGGGAAAGTGAAGAACTGGAAGATAACATTCGACTGGTTTGTACTACCGAACAACTTTACAAAAGTGTCTGAGGGACAGTACGAGGATAGCGGACAAGGAAAAAAAGGATTCAATAATTTCGATGGCCGGAACTATGACATGAATGATTTAGAGAGAAAGCTTATCACATAGGAGGAATAAACATGGCAAAACCGGATGGATGCACTTATCCAAACTGTTTTATCTGCCCTTTGGCGGACTGTAGTTGGGCGAGCGCTAAAGCTGAATTACCTGGAGAAACAAAGAAAAAGCGGAGAATAGTAAGACGTAGCAAAAAGAACGCTACTCGGAGGTGACTTTGTGACAAGACAGGAACAGGCTATTGAGGATTTTAAACGGAAGTCACATTATGCGGATCCGTTTGAATACTTAAAGCAGAAGAAACAGGAGGAAAGTAAAAATGAGCAAAAGTAATGTATTGGAATTAGCAAAGAAATTAGTAGCAGCTATCGAGAAAGAAGACCAGAAAAACAAAGTGATGCTGAAAGATATTCCGATTGGTGGGAAGTTTGCTACAGGCATCGGAAGATTCATTGTACTGGAACAGAAAGAAGATTCCACTGTAGTTATTACAGAAGGCTTATATCGCGAAAATGTGAAATTTGATGATGATTGTACGGAATACAGGAAATCATTATTAAGAGAACTGTGCGAAGGCGAAATTCTCAATGAGTTTTCTGATGAATTCGGAGAAGAAAATATTTGTACAAATGAAGCTGGATTAGTAACAGTTGATGGACAGGAAGTATTTGGAAAACTTTTGACAAAAGTAAGACCTCTGACATTTGACGAAGCAAGGGGATACAATGATCTTCTTGTAAACAAAGACCTCCCGAATTGGTACTGGACTTGCACACCGTGGAGTACGGGAGAAAGAGGATGGGCGCGTTCAGTAGCGGTTGTTACTCCGTCCGGTAACATCCGAAACTATGACCACGACTTCTGTAACGGGGTGCGCCCATTTTGTATCTTAAAATCTAATATCTTTGTATCCAAAGTTTAGGAGGTAATGAAGTGACACGACAGGAACTGGAAGACAAAGAGCAAGAGGAATATCTTGCGGAATGGTTAAGAAAAAAGAAAGAGAAAAAGAAGAAATTTAATTTTAGGAGGAACAAAAGTGGGAGAAGTAATAAAAGCTTATAAAGGATTCAACAAAGACATGACTTGCAGAGGTTTCCGGTATGAAGAGGGGAAAGAATACGAAGAAGAAAGAGCCGAAGCGTGCAACTGTGGATTCCATGCATGCGAGCATCCGTTAGATTGCCTTGGATATTATGATCCGGCACACAGTGTATATCACGAAGTCGAACAGAGTGGAGAGATATCGAAAAGATCTGATGATACGAAAGTAGCATCTACGAAGATTAAGATTGGAGCAAGAGTGAGCATTGCCGGATTGGTACAGGCTGCTATCGAATATACGAAAGAAAGAGTTAAGCCAGAAGCAGAAGCTAATGAGAACTACGGGGCATCCAGTGCGACAGGCTACAAAGGGGCATCCAGTGCGACAGGCTACTACGGGGCATCCAGTGCGACAGGCGACTACGGGGCATCCAGTGCGACAGGCGACTACGGGGCATCCAGTGCGACAGGCAACTGCGGCGCATCCAGTGCGACAGGCTACAAAGGAAAGTCGGCAGCAGAAAACCCAAATAGCGTAGCTGTAGCTTGGGGACCAGAAGCAATGGCAAAAGGCGTAAAAGGATCCACACTTGTTCTTGCGGAATGGGAACGGATTGATAATAATGCATGGTACTGGAAAGAGGAAGCGTGGGAATTCGTAGGATCGTTAATGGTTCGTGTGGATGGCGAAAAAGTAAAAGAAAACACATGGTACACATTAAAGAATGGTGAACTTGTGGAGGTAGAAGATGAATAAAAAAGAAGTATTGGAAATCAGAAAACAGTTCACACCGGAGAATTGTGCGATCACCCGTATAGCCGGATGCTACGTAGATGGGGAAAAATAGAAACGCATGGAAAGAGAAGAAGCGTTTCTTTCACTGCCGGAAGAACAGGCATTTAAGTATTTTGATATTTTCAAGAAGACCTTATCCGGGAAAACCGGAAAGAACTTGTTGAACCTGGAATACAAGCCGAAAGAAAGTAGGAGCAGTGACCCAGAGGGCGAAGAACATGAATTGTTGATGAATCTGAGAGAAAGCAAACTGAGAGACCCGGCATTACTGGACGAATTCTACGAAAAGATTCTTACGTCTTATGACTGCGCTGAGAATTACTACATCGTACTTATCCATGCAGTATATGACGTACCGGGAAAGACATCGGACGGAGAAGAATTGGAAGATGCATCTGACGAAGTATACGATTTCATTCTTTGTTGCATCTGCCCAGTGAAACTTTCAAAGCCGGGACTTACTTACAATGGGAAAGATGAACGGATGGAAGAGAGAACCCGTGATTGGGTAGTAGATATGCCGGACAAAGGATTCTTATTCCCGGCATTTAATGACCGACAGACGGATGTACATAGCGTACTTTATTACACCCGGAAGTCTGCCGAGGTACAAGAAGAAATGGTTCGTGAGCTACTTGGAATTGATTTTGTTGCATCTGCCGATGGAGAGAAAGATAAATTCGGTAAGTTGTTAGGGGATGTATTTGGAGAAGATGCAGACTGTAAGATTGTGAAAGACATCTATGAGGGCATTAGCAAAGAGATGGAACGCCATGCAGAAGACCCGGAGCTGTACAAAATTGATAGGAACGAACTGAAAAAGATATTCTGTAACAGCGGTGTACCAGATGAAAAGATGGAAATGTTCGATGGTGCTTACCGGGAGAACATCGGGAATGTGCCTGTTATGGCAAGTAACATTTGTGACAACAAGGTAGTTAATATCCAGGTTCCAGAGGGGAAGATAACTATCGATGCAGATTTTATCAGCAATTTAGAAATCAAGGAAGTTGACGGAAGAAAATGCATGGTACTGCCAGTAGATTATGTAGAAGTTAACGGAATTTCAACGAAAGCGTAGGTGAGGAAGATGAAATATAAGGTTGGAGATAAGGTAAAAATCAAAGAAAATTTGATTGCTGGAAAAACATATGGTGGTTTATATCTTTATGATGGTGCTTGTAGACATATTGGAGAAGAGACAATGGTAACAAAAGTTGAAAGAGATCGCTATAGGTTAGCCGTTGATAATTCTTCTCGAATCTGGGCAAATGAAATGCTTGAACCTTTAGAAGAACTGACAGCGGAAGAACTTGCGAAAATTATCAGCAATATATGCGAAGCGCACAATGAGTGTAGTGAATGCCCTATTCTTGAGGTTAAAGGTGAAGACTACTGTATGATTGGAATAGGTAAAAATGCAGATAAGACATTAAAGATAGCGAAGCAGTGGAAAGCAGACCATGAGAAAAAGCCGATTGAGACAAAATGGGTATGGTATGTGAAAATCATTGAAGCTGATACACATTTGCTGAAACACGAAGAGCTTTTAGAACTTGATTTCAATATCCCGATGGATCGGAAAAAAGAAGAAATTCTCAAGAAATACTGTGCTGAACACGATGGAAAATATTATGCAACCGATGAACGTAGATGCGTAGTAAAGGAGTAGCCGGGAATGATAGTTCAAGACAGGATTGGGGGATGTGAGAGTGAAATTTATAGACTGGTTCGCCGGAATAGGTGGTTTTAGAAGGGGAATGGAGTTAGCCGGACACGAATGTGTCGGTTTTTGCGAATTTGATAAATTTGCTACAGCGAGTTATATTTCCATGCACCTTCTCACAGACGAACAGAGAGAGAGGTTAGATGAATTGCCACAGAAAAAAAGGCAGAAGGAGATTTTAAAAGATGAATACAGAAACGGAGAATGGTACGCAAATGACGTTAGAAGAGTGTGTGCCGATGATATTCCGAAAGCAGACTGTTGGTGTTTCGGATTCCCATGCCAAGACATCTCAGTTGCAGGAAAACAACTTGGATTTCAAGGAAACCGTTCAAGCTTGTTTTTCAGAGTTATGTACCTTATCGGACAGCTCAAAGAAGAAGATAAACCCACTTACCTTTTCATTGAGAACGTTAAGAATTTGCTTAGTGTTAATGGAGGATGGGATTTCGCCAGATTGCTCATTGAAATGGAGCAGGGGGGGTATGATGCAGAATGGCAAGTGCTCAACTCCAAAGATTTCGGAGTGCCACAAAACAGAGAGAGGTGCTTCATTATCGGACATCTTAGAAGCAGAGGTTCCACAGAAGTATTTCCTGTCGAAAGAGCAGACGGAAAAAATAGTGTTTCGCTAAATTTGTTCGGCTGTCTGAACGGGAGAAATTCACAGAGGGATAGAGTATATAGTAGCGAAGGACTTGCTCCGACTATAAGTACAAAACCTGGGGGGAATACAGAGCCAAAAGTTCCGATTATTTTTGACACAAGCTATATTGGACAAGATGGAAAAGCGAGAGAGTATGAAGGAATATGTCCAACACTGACAAGTAGGGATTACAAAGAACCTAGAAGTGTAGGACTCCCGTGTTTCGCTGATTTGAGCAAGGGGGGGATTAGAATGACTGACAATGCAAGATGCTTGAAGGCTAGATATGACAGCGGAGTGTCAAACATAAAGGCTAATGGCAGTGGAGTTGCAATTCCTGTTCTTACTCCTGATCGTGCTGAAAAAAGACAGAATGGGAGACAATTCAAAGATGATGGCGAACCAATGTTTGCACTAACAAGTCAAGATAGACATGGAGTAGCGGTTGAACCACTTGGAGTGTTGCGAAATGTTCAGAACGATTACGGAAAAGAAATCAGAAAGGACTATGAAGCTGGAAATATTGAAATTTTCAGACATAAATTCCTTGAAAGTGAAGTTGGAGATGATGGTGTAGTGAATACATTATCTACTGTTCAAAAAGCTAATCAGCTTGCAGTTAAAGTAGCAGAAGCAACAAAACAAGGATATGCGGAATGCAGAGCAGGAATGGACAGTGTAAATTTCTCAATGCCGAACAGTAAGACAAGAAGGGAAAGAGTAGGACGAGAAATTGCAAACACATTAGACACAAGTTGCAATCAGGGAATATTCGTTCAAGTGTCGGAAGAATTGGTTGTATATGCGGTCTGGTATGAAAAATATCAGTGTTATATAGCAATCAGAAAACTAACTCCGAAAGAATGCTTTAGACTTCAAGGGTGGTCGGATGATTACTTTGAGAAAGCTCAATTTGTAAATTCTGACAGCCAGTTATATAAGCAAGCTGGAAATGGAGTGACAGTAAACGTAATTGAAGCAATTGCAAGAAAAATGAAAATTGAAGAGGATGCTGATTGATGATTAGAAGAAATGAATAACATTTCGGACAGATGCAGTTATCAGATTTTATGGAGATGAATAATGAAAACTGAATTAAAAGAGATAGACAAAGACGCATTGAAAGTCGGGGATGTGGCTTGTGTTGCTGCAGAAAAACTTGCTTTCGGATGGATAATAACATTTCGGTGTAAAAAGATGATTCCGGTTATAGTTGGGATTCGATAGACGATGAAGATACGGATGATGGAAAGAAAAAAATAGAGTATCCGGTGTTTACATGGGATTGGTATCAGATTGGTGGAAGATACAGTGCTTATCTCAAACTGAAAGTAGATGGAGAAGATTCAGAAAACAGAGAACATTATAACTGGGGGTATTTGGAAAACAATCCAAGAAACGAAAGACTGTTCCATTCTGCGCTGTTAAGCGAATTAAAAAGAAATGCAAAAGTGCCATTTGCATATACAGAAGAATCATATTTCCCAAATATGGGATACCGTGATGGATACATTCTTGTTGACGGAGCAAGACAGAAAGACATCTTGAATCTGGACGAGCTCGGATGCTTTGGATGCGTTTTGCCAGACGGATCAGCGATTGCCAGAGAATTGTGGACTGGTAATGGATTTGTCGAAGATGATAAATTCGAAGAGAAATATAAGAAAGCGGTAGCTGATAACATGGATGGATTCCTTACTGTACTGGATATACATGATTGATGGAGGAGTGTTATGGGATTAACAATAAACAGCAAAAATCACAGTATTGACTTGAGTTATTCTGGATTCTACCGTCTTCGAAAAAAAGTAGCGAAATTAACTAAGTCGGACATCTATGAGCATTATAAAATGCTTAACGATGGGAGCTATGCATTAATAAAAATTAAAGGAAATGAAGATTTTTTCGCATGGTATGACAGAAAAATTGAAGAACTGGATAAAAAGTACGATGGAAAATATTCTGAGGTTCTCGAGTTCTTATATACAAGTGATTGCAACGGAGAAATGGATGCGGAGCATTGCAAATCCGTATATGAAATCATAAAAGATTACGATGATGATATTTGCTACGGATATCGCGGACGCTCTGACTGTGCGATGTTCAAGGATTTTAAGCAACTAATAAAAGATGGCGCAGATACAAGAACGGGAATTGAATGGTATTAGGAGGAACGAATTATGATTAATTTGGAGAAAGAAAAGAAAAATTTCCAGAACCATGTAGCAACATTTACAGATTATGAAAACATTAAGATTCTGGATTTTAAAAGACCAGATAGTAATGAATACCGTATCAGATTTCTTTTCGAGGAAGATTATTGCCGATTACATATATCTGGTGATCTTGGACATCTTACAGCAAGCAATTACTATAACATGCGATTCGGGACATTTGAGAAGCATTTCACAGGTAACGTTGGATATTTTAATGAAAAAATTGACTGCATGGACAGAGACAGATATTACTTTGACGAAGAACAGGCTCGGAAAGATATCTATGAATACATGATGGAGCATGGTTTTAACGGTGATGAATGCCAAGTAGATGAATTTTTAGACGATTCTTTAGAAGATTTCGATGATGAATCGGGAATCAGCAAAGCTGGGTATGATGTATTAAGCGATTATTACCCGGACGTTTGGGAAGAGGTGTCTGATTTTGGAAAAATAAGTACGGGAATTTTAGATTTGTATATGCTGGCATTTAAACTGGCAATGGGGCAATTGAGAGAAAGGAATATATTATGAAACTAGTATATTACATATCAGTAGTAGTCCTCGTGTTAATTGTGATATCACTGGAAGAAAGAGAGATAAGAATTGCACAAAAAGAAGCATATCAGTCCGGATACCGAAAAGGACTGAAAGAATGCCACAAACTCCCGACACGACCAATTATCTTGGATGATTCTACGGGAGACATTGATTTTAAATGTTCATGCTGCGGACAGGAATATATAGTGCCGGAAGAGGGAAAAACGAAATACTGTAGCGAATGCGGAAGATATATTGATTGGGAGGATAAAGTCTATGGGATGTAAACAGATATGTAGTGCAGACCCCAGGCATCCACAAATGCTGTCTAGAATGTGAGAAGCACGAAGAATGCAATATTCTGTGTGATGATTTAGACCAATATGAATACATGGAAGAATGCCCGGATTATGTAAAGGAGGAAGAAGGCAATGAGAATAATTAGTCAAGATGGATGCTACGATATCCCTTATGAATCAATAATACTTCAAAGACTTGGAGCATCTATATTTGGTGTGACAACGGGATCGCAGGAATCAATTACAATCGCACGATATCGAAAAGAAGAGAAAGCTGAAAAGGCTATGGAAATGTGCAGAAACAGGTACGCATGGTGCAAAATAAGAATCTACGGAATGAACTCACTCACTATGGCTATGAGTTTTCAGAAAACAAATGAAATAGAACAACTTTTAAAAACGTTTGCGGAGGAAAATATTTTTCAATTCCCGGAAGATGAAGAGGTGGAAGTATGACAAAAGAAGAAGCAATAGCAAGGTTACAAGCGGATTTAGGATGGCATCATTCCGATGGCAATAGAAAAGCTCATGAAATGGGTATACAGGCACTCGAGAGAACGAAGTGGATCCCGTGCAGTGAGAGATTGCCGGAAGGACTTGTAATCTGTTGTGATAAAGAGGGAAATATGTTACTCGGATATTTGCGTAGAAGCGCAACGGGATACATTGCACATGACTATGCCGTAACGGAACTATATGGCTGCGTTGCATGGCTGCCGTTACCGGATGCATATTGTAAGGAGAATGAGAAAATGAAATACAGTGAAAGATTAAAGCCGTGTCCATTCTGCGGAGGAAAAGGCGAAATATACCAAGCTCCGACAATGCTCAATCTTAAAATTGATGATGATGTATATTGGGTGCAATGTAGGAATTGTTTTGGTAGAACCGGAAATTCTTACTCAAAAATCGAAGCAATAAATGCATGGAACAGGAGGATGGACAATGGGAAGACTGATTGATGCGGACCAGCTTATAAGAAGAATGAGAATTGATATGGACCGCATGAAATACCAATACAATCTTGATGTTATAGAGGGAATGAGCCTTGCGATAGGATACATTGTTGGAAGTCCGACAGCCTATGATCTAGATAAGGTTATCGAAAAGCTACAAGTACTATCCGATAAGGCAGATGATGATATAGCTGTCTGCGAAGCGGATACGTGCCAGTATTATGACGGATACGGAGATGGACTGGATAGAGCCATTGAAATTGTGAAACGAGGTGGAAGAGATGAAGAATAAAGAAAAGTACGCAGAGCAATTATTATCTTTTGCGTGTGCCAAATATGATAGTTTCGGTGTTTACGAAGGAACGGACGAAATGGAAAGTTGCAAGATAATGACTTGCGAGGAATGTGCATTTTTTAGAATGGAAAATAGTTGTCACACAAAAAAGCTTAAATGGCTTGACCAGGAGTACATTAAAAAGCCGGTGATAAGCAAGAAAGATAGAGCGTTTTTGGAGTATCTTAATGCTAATAATAATTATATAGCAAGAGATATGGATGGTGGTTTATTCATTTATATCAGCAAACCACATAAACTTATTGACTGTTGGGAAAGTAGTGGGTGTGAATCAGACAAAAGCTTAAAATTCTTTAAGTTGGATTTCCCAATGATCAAATGGTCAGATTCCGAACCTTGGCTTATCAAGGACTTGAAGCAGTTGGAGGTGGTTGACAACTATGAGTAAAATTCCAAAAGAAATAGTAGACAAAATCGAGCAGAGAAATAAACTTAACGAAGAAATAGAGACATGGTGCAAAGAAAATCTTGATATGGATGGAATGAATTCGGATTGCGCCGATATTACAGATCATCACACTGGTGATGAGCAAGCAACAGTCAGTGGTAGAGAGTGGTGTGAACAGTGGACTGGATATTGTGAAGATGACTATCACGGTCATTATTACTGGGAAACGGAGTATCCGGGAAAATATCTGCACATGGAATTTTGGATTTGGTAAAGGATGTATTTAAGGATGAATGCATTGGAAGAAAAAACAAAGGAGAAGACGGTAAAAAGAAAAAACTACTATTTGGTCAAAAGTGATGTATTAGGATATGCGAAAAGGAAGGGATTGATTAATGGCCGGAGTAAGAGACAAATATCTGAGAGGGGCACATAAAGACATCTACTACATAAGTGAAGAGGACGAAAAAAAGATGTTGAATGAATGTCAGAGGATGCGTGGAAACGATCAGCTTGAATTACTGAAATGGTGTCAAAATGCGAATAATGACTTGTCGGGCATATTGTTCTTCTCACTTATCACGGGAATCGGATATGACTATATAAGCAAAAGATACTGGATACCGATTGCAAGAAAAGACTTCCAAGGCTATCGGAGGAAAGTCTTGGATGAAATGTACAGGTGGATACTTTGGGGAGAACATGACGATGGAAAGATGGCAGAAAGGCTATTCGGAATAAAAAGACACAAACACGGGAATACTACCGAAAAGGAGTGATGCGGATGGTAAGAGTTTTTGTGAACGGTAAACAGGTGACAAAAGAAGAACTTTCCAAATATGAAATCCATAACAAGGCGGTAAAAAGGATTCTTTCAGAAAAGTTGACAAAAAATAAGTGATATTTTAGAATTGACCTTGATAGAATCTTGGTCAATTCTTTTTTTAATTGAAAGGAGAATTGACATGAAAAAATTAAATGTAGGTTATATGAGAGTGTCTACAGAAGCACAGACCGAAAAGTATGGTCTTGATGTCCAAGAAGACAAGATAAAGGAACTTGCCAAGAAAAGGGGCGTGAAGATAGCCAGATGGTATGTGGACGGGGGATATTCCGGGAGCAATATCCAAAGACCGAACATACAGAAACTTCTGGAAGATGCAGAAGCCGGAGAAATACAGGCAGTATACATCTACAAGCTTGATAGAATGAGCCGTGATGTTGTAGATACTCTTACGCTCGTGAGCAAGCTCTTACCAAAATACAATGTAGAGGTAGTATCGGCTACAGAGGATTTGCGGAATGAAACACCGATGGATCGTGTGATGTTGGGCGTTAATGCTGTCATGGGACAGTATGAGCGAGAGGTTATCTATATGCGTACAAGAGCCGGGATGGTGGAACGTGTAAAGCGTGGACTGTGGATGGGTGGCGGTACGATACCTTACGGATATAGGTACGACAGGAATGACGGGATATTACATATCATCCCGGAAGAAGCGGAAAAGGTAAAAGCTATCTTTCAGATGTTCCGGGACGGATATTCGTGTGATAGGATACAAAAAATTCTCGGGATGCATTCGGAGAAGCTTGTATCGAACATTATTAGGAGAATAGCCTATGTAGGTAAAATACAATATAAAGGGAAAACATACCAAGGCTTGCATGAACCGATCATAGACGAAAAACTATTCTACGAAGTACAGGAAGAGATAAAAAAGAGATCCACGAATGCTTATGTAAGCAACAAGTATATGCTTACCGGATTGTGCTACTGCGGAAAATGCGGTACTAAAATGCGGATGCAGAAGTGGGGAAAGTACACCAAGATAGTATGTTACTCACAGTACAAGGGAAAAGAGCATATATCTAAGACAGGGAACCCTTGCAAGAATAAAAAGGTGCGGGCGGATGTGGTAGAAAAAGAAGTAGAGGACTGTTTTAAGCGATTCATCGTTAATGTCGAAGAAAAAGAGAATGAATCTGAAAGCACTCGGAAGATGATAGAAAAAGAGATATCACTAAGCGAAGCAAAACTGAAACGCCTATACACATTGTATGCAAGCGGTAACTCCGGTACAGATACGCTTTTGGATGTTATCCAGGCAGAAGAAAAAACACTAAAAAACCTACGGGAAGAACTAAAGGCAGAAGACATCCGGGAGAAAGCCGGACGGGGAGAAAAAATAGAGAAAATAAAAGAGATGTCCAACGTGTGGGATACACTGACGGATTCCGAGAAAAACAAGGTGCTAAAAGAGTGTGTTGAAAAGGTAGTTATCACAGAAGATGACATAGACATACATTTTAGCATATATTAATAGGTACTTTCTCGTGTTCCAACCATCATCCCAATGATCATTGGAGAGATCAGAAGGTACATGAGAGATAACAATTCCATTCGTGTCAGCCGGTCACTCAGAGATACGGCATATAAAGCAATCTATGCAAGGGAAAGTTACAGAAAGAAGAACCAGAAAGAACCGACGGTGCAGGAAATTGCGACAGAAATTGGCATCTCCAAAGAGGATATTATGTTTGCTTTGGATGCAATCCAGATACCGATGAGTCTGCAGGAACCGGTCTATAATGATGGTGGAGATGCATTGTATGTGATGGATCAATTGAGTGATCAGACGAATAAAGAAGAAAAATGGGTGGAAGACCTGTCACTGGAGGAAGCAATGAAGCATCTTGATGAACGGGAACGTTATATTATCAAGCTTCGGTTCTTTCAGGGAAGAACGCAGATGGAAGTTGCAAAGGAGATACGGATATCCCAGGCTCAGGTCAGCAGGCTGGAGAAGAATGCGTTGAAAACTATGCGCCAGTACCTTATCTAAGGGCTGGCGCATTTTTGGTATTGCATTTTTGACGGTCTCATACTATGATATTTGCAGGAGGAATTTGTATAATGAAAGCTTGTATATTTGATCTGGATGGAACATTAACAAATACATTGGAATCTATGACATATTCCGTAAATCTGACACTTGAGGAGATGGGACTTTCCAAGATCACAAAAGATCAGTGCAGATTGTTCGTCGGGAATGGAGCCAGGGTATTAATGGAAAAGTCACTGAAGGCAGCCGGAGACACAGATGCTTCAAGAATTGAAGAGGGGATGGAAATATACGGACGTATATTTGACCAGAATTGTACATATCATGTAACACCTTATGAAGGAATCCCGGAGATGTTGAAAGCATTGAAAGATAAAGGAATTCACCTGGCAGTCCTTTCCAATAAGCCGGACCGTCAGACAGTAAAAGTTGTGAAAGCAATCTTTGGAGAAGAATTGTTTGATTATGCACAGGGACAGAAAGAAGGTATCCGAAGAAAACCGGAACCGGACGGAGTATGGTATCTTATGGAACAGATGCACGTATCAAAAGAAGAATGCCTGTATATCGGAGATTCAGAAGTTGATGCGGCAACCGGAAGGAATGCAGGCCTTAAGACGATAGGCGTGTTGTGGGGATTCCGGGACAGAAAAACGTTAGAAACTGCGGGAGCAGATGATCTGATCGACAGACCGGATGAACTGTTGCAGTTTGTGTAATATTACGATAAGGGAGGTTGAGATGTATGTACGAGTATGATGAAGAATGTCTGCAGACGTTTATTTTGAATCAGGGACAGCTGTTTGATGAACCGGTTGCAGAGACTTTGGAAGAGGCAGAGGCTTTTCTGGAGGACTGTATGGCTTCTATCGTAGATAATATCGGAGAAGTCAGGGAATTCCTTGATCAGGAAGGAATGGATGTCAGTGGAATGTCTGACGAAGAGATTGAAGATGCATCAGAAGTATTTGCGCTATCGGATGGTCGTTATCTTATCGTTGAAGGATAAAAGCAAAAAGACGAAAGTACCTGCCGGGTGGCATCGCACAGGCCACTGTCAGATGTAAGAAAAAGCCGCAACTACTTTGTAGTTCCGGCTTTTTTCAATGCAGTTTCAATGGCCTGGACAATCAGCTGGGAAGTGTAAGGAGTGTCAGATGAATACTGGATATTGTCGAGTGACTGTTTTTTGTAGACCTGTTCGGCAATATCTTCGATCGCAGGTTCGATGAACGGATACATGGTTGTGATAGATTCGTTCAGATTGGTGAAACGGATGGAATTGATATGGGATTCATCTACAGTCACCTCAACTTCCAGCGCAGTATTGTTCAGAGTGATATCTGAGGTGTAGATTCCCGGAGTATAGATCCGGTTATCTTTTGAGGCGGAGCGATGTTCCGGGCGGAACATGAATATCAAAAGCAGGATCAGAATAATGGCCAATACTGCGAAAATAACGGTATAGATGATTTCTTTCATGTGAAGTACAACAATTTTTGTTTTGGAACTCATAGTGAGACCTCCTGGTAATTGGTTTCAAAGATTGTTTCATTTTCTATAATGTATGAAAAATGTGGAAGAATTATTCGTTTAATTTTTCCGTGACAAATGGAAAAGGTTCTTGTAGAATGATAAAAGAAATGGAAGGTGAAAAATTATGTTTATTATTGCAGGACTTGGAAATCCTACACTTCAGTATGAAGGAACCAGACACAATGTAGGGTTTGATGTCATAGATATGTTGGCAGACAGATATAATATTTCTGTAGACGGAAGAAAAGGAAGAGCACTGATCGGCAAAGGAATGATCGGGGGACAGAAGGTGCTTCTGGTAAAACCGCAGACGTATATGAATCTGAGCGGGGAAAGCTTAAGAGAACTGGTCAATTATTATAAGATTGATGAAGAACACGAACTTCTTGTGATCTATGATGATATCAGTCTGGATGTAGGGCAGTTGAGAATCCGTAAGAAAGGAAGCGCCGGAGGGCATAATGGAATAAAAAATATTATTGCCAACCTTGGAACCGATGTGTTTCCGAGAATCAAGATCGGTGTTGGGGAGAAGCCAAAGAAATACGACCTGGCGGATTATGTACTGGGACATTTTTCGAAAGAAGACCGTGAATTGATGGAAGAGGGATATGACCGCGCAGACCATGCGGTGGGAATGATCTTAAATGGAGAGATCGAGGCTGCCATGAACCAGTATAACAGGAAAGTAAAGCCTAAGGAGGCATAAAAAGATGCAGGGCTTAATCGGACCGTTAAAAGAACTTGCAGAGTTTGAAGAACTTTGTAAAAATAAGAAAAAAGATGCAGGAATGATCCGTGTATGCGGATGTGTGAATTCCCAGAAATCTCATATGATGTATGCAATTGGCGATGGCTGTAAATACAAGGTCATCGCCTGTTCCAGTGAGACAAAAGCAAAACAGATATATGAAGAATACCGATTCCTGGACAACAATACTTATCTGTATCCGGCAAAGGATTTTCTGTTCTATAAAGCAGATATCCGTAGTAAAGAGCTGGTGAAGCAGAGAATGGAAGGAATCCAGGCAGTGCTTTCCGGAACACCTGTGACGATTGTGACAAGTTTGGACGGGTTCATGGATCACCTCGCACCAAAAGAGAGTATTGAAGAAAAAGTACTGAAGATACAAAACGACAGTGTCCTTAAACTGGACGAGATGGCAGAGAGACTTTCTGATGTAGGGTATGACAGGGAAGTACAGGTAGAAGGCCCGGGGCAGTTTGCAGTGCGGGGAGGAATACTGGATATCTATCCACTGACGGAAGAGTTTCCGGTAAGGATTGAATTTTGGGGAGATGAGGTGGATTCTATCCGGACTTTTGACGTGGAGAGTCAGCGGTCCATTGAGAATATGACAGAAATTACCATCTATCCGGCGGTGGAATTTCCGCAGGGAGAAGAAAAGGGAGTATCGTTCCTGGATTATTTTTCGAAAGAAGATACCATTCTTTTTCTGGATGAACCGGTGCGTCTTGTGGAGCGCGGACAGAATATTGAAGAAGAGTTTTTGGAAGCGCAGAAAAAGCGTCTGGAGAACGGGTATGAACTGGAAGAGGAAGAGGCAAAGATATTTCCGGTTGCAGATATCCTGAAGAAGATCAATACTTACAGCAGTATCGGCTTTTTTGCGTTAGAGATGAAGTGCAGGGGATTGGAAGTAAGAGAATCTTATGAAATCCAGGCTAAGAGTGTGAATCCGTACAATAACAGTTTTGAGATGCTGACACAGGATCTTAAGAGACTGAAAAGAAACGGATACAGGGTAGTCCTGCTGTCAGGATCGAGAACCCGTGCAAAGAGGCTGGCGGAAGATTTAAGAGATTATAATCTAAGCAGTTATTACGGTGAAGAATTGGACCGCGAAGTAAAGCCGGGAGAAATTATGACGGCATATGGATACATTGCGGAAGGGTATGAATATCCAATGCTTAAATTCACTGTGATCGCAGAGTCGGACATTTTCGGAAAAAGAAAAAAGAAGAAAAAAAGAAAGACTTATGAAGGACGCAAGATCCAGAGCTTTTCGGAACTGAAGCCGGGAGATTATGTTGTTCATGAGAATCATGGTGTAGGCGTCTATCAGGGAATTGAAAAGATCGTTGTAGACAAGATTTCAAAAGATTATATGAAAATCTCGTATGCACAGGGCGGGAATCTCTATATCCCGGCAACACAGCTGGATCTGATACAGAAATATGCCAGTGCCGATGCAAAGAAACCAAAGCTGAATAAACTGGGAACCCAGGAGTGGAACCGGACCAAGACCAGGGTGCGCGGTGCCGTAAAAGAGATTGCAAGAGATCTGGTGAAGCTGTATGCGGCAAGACAGGAGCAGGATGGTTATGTCTACGGAGAAGATACAGTATGGCAGAGAGAATTTGAAGAGATGTTTCCGTTTGAAGAGACGGAAGATCAGATGATGGCGATCGAGGCTGTAAAAAAAGATATGGAAAGTCATAAGATCATGGATCGTCTGATATGTGGGGATGTTGGATTTGGTAAGACGGAGGTTGCAATCCGTGCGGCATTCAAAGCTGTACAGGAGAGTAAGCAGGTAGTCTATCTGGTTCCGACAACGATTCTTGCACAGCAGCATTACCGGACATTCGTACAGCGTATGAAAGAGTTCCCGGTGCGGATTGACCTGATGTGCAGATTCCGTACACCGGCACAGCAGAAAAAGACGGTCGAGGATGCGAAAAAGGGACTGGTAGATATCATTATCGGAACACATCGGGTACTGAGTGAAGACTTGAAATTCAAAGATCTGGGGCTCCTGATCATCGATGAAGAACAGCGGTTCGGCGTTCAGCACAAAGAAAAAATCAAGAAATTGAAGGAAAATGTAGATGTATTGACACTTACAGCGACTCCGATCCCGAGAACACTTCATATGAGCCTGATCGGTATTCGCGATATGAGTGTATTGGAGGAAGCACCGAATGACCGTATGCCGATCCAGACATATGTTATGGAATATAATGACGAGATGGTACGTGAAGCAATCGAACGGGAATGCGCAAGACAGGGGCAGGTATACTATGTCTATAACCGTGTGGAAGATATCGATGAGGTAGCAGGACATGTGCAGAAGCTGGTGCCGGATCTGTCGGTTGCCTATGCACACGGACAGATGCGGGAGCATGAACTGGAGAGGATCATGTACGACTTTATCAACGGAGAGATCGATGTGTTGGTATCTACAACGATCATAGAGACCGGACTGGATATCTCAAATGCAAATACGATGATCATTCATGATGCAGACCGGCTTGGACTTTCACAGCTTTACCAGCTGCGCGGACGTGTCGGACGTTCCAACCGCATGGCATATGCATTTCTTCTCTACCGGAGAGATAAGATGTTAAGAGAAGTGGCAGAAAAGAGGCTGGCTGCTATCCGTGAATTCACGGACCTTGGCTCAGGATTCAAGATTGCGATGCGTGACCTGGAAATCCGTGGAGCGGGAAATCTTTTGGGTGCGGAGCAGCATGGTCATATGGAGGCGGTCGGATATGACCTTTACTGTAAGATGTTGAACGAAGCGGTGAAGCATCTGAAAGGTGAGATGGAAGAAGAGGAGACCTTCACAACTACGATGGATCTGAATGTGGATGCATTTATTCCGGCATCTTATATTCCGAATGAATACCAGAAACTGGATGTCTATAAACGAATCGCTGCAATTGAGAGCCGGGAAGAAATGGAAGATATGGCAGAAGAACTGACAGACCGGTTTGGAGATATTCCGAAGAAGGTGGAGAAACTTCTGGAAGTTGCCGCATTGAAAGCACAGGCACATCAGTTGTATGTAACGGCTGTCGAACAAAAGGGAGAGGTTTACACATTTATCATGTATGAAAAAGCGAAGGTACATCCGGAACGGATTCCGAAGCTGATCGAAGATTTCCGTGGGGAACTGACATTCAAAGCAGATGGAACCCAGCCGTGTTTTATCTATGAGAAGAAGAGAAGAAATCTGAAAGAGAAGCAGACAGATGCACTGGAAATTACGAAAAATGTGTTAAATGGGTTGAAAGGATTGATAGGCGGAGAAAAAAGCGGTATAATTGACCCATTAAGCAAATAAAGGCAGGTTAGGATAAATGAAAAAAAGAGCATTAATATTAGCGCTGGCAGGGATTATGGCAGCATCACTTACCGGATGTGGATCGCTGAAGGATGATGCGGTGGTCGTAAAAGCAGGAGATGAAGAGATCACGGCAGGTGTTGCAAATTTCTATGCAAGATATACACAGGCTCAGTACGAAACATACTTTGCGAATTATTTCGGCGGAGATGATATGTGGACGAAAAATGCGTCAGACGGCAAGACCTATGAAGAATCGATCAAAGAAACTTTGCTGGATGATCTGAAGAATATGGCACTTCTGGAAAAGCATATGAAGGATTATGACGTAAAGCTTACAAAAGCAGATAAAAAAGCAATCAATGATGCGGCTGAAGAATTTGACAAGGCCAACTCCCAGAAGAAAAAAGACAAGGTATCTGGTTCCGAAGAGAATGTAAAACGTGTCATGACATTGATGGTGATCGAGCAGAAGATGCGTTCGGCAATCGTAGCGGAAGCAAATGTGAATGTAACAGATGAAGAAGCAGTACAGAAGCATATGCAGTATGTGGAGTTTGATTATACTACATCATCAGATTCGTCCGATTCATCAGATAAAACTGTATCCGATGATGAGAAGAAGCAGGTAAAGGAAAAAGCTGCGGCATTTGCAGAGGGAGCAAAGACGGCGGAAGATTTTGCATCCTATGCAACCGAACAGGGAACCGAAGCAAAAGATGCAACGTTTGATTCGGATTCTGTAAGTCCGTCTAAAGAAGTTGTAAAAGCAGCAGACAAATTGGGAGAAGGTGAGCTTACGGGTGTGGTTGAAAGCGATACCGCATGCTATGTGGCAAAAGTTACAAGCCTCAATGATGAAGCAGCCACAGAGACCAAGAAACAGTCCTTGCTCACGGAGAAACAGGATAAATACTATAAAAAAGTATTAAAGAAATGGAAGAAAGAGGAAAAAATCACTGTTCACAAAGGAACATGGAATAAGATTGATTTCACGAAATTGAGCGTAAAAGCCAAAGATACAAGTACAACCGGAACAAGCACAGACAGTGCTTCGGGTAACTAAGACGAATAGAGATAAGAAGAATGGGCAGCATCCAACCGGGTGCCGCCCATTAATAATGGTACTGTCTTAATTCATAAAAGTAGATACGATCTCGTTAACGAGCTTTCCGTCTGCCTTGCCTTTTACTTTAGGCATCAGGTTCTTCATGATCTTTCCTTTATCCTTTGCAGTAGGAGCATCCAGTCCCATTTCTGCAAGAACAGAAGCAACAACTTCTTTGATCTCTGCTTCATCCATCATCTTAGGAGCATACTGTTCCAGAACTGCAAGACGCTTATTGCATTCTTCGATGATCTCTGTACGGTCTGCAGGAGTCATATCGAGTGTCTCTTTTGTCTGCTTGATCTCTTTTAAGATAACCTGTGTCTCTTCTTCCGGTGTCAGATCCGCACGTTTGTCGATTGCTTTATTCTTAAGAGCTGCAAGCAGCATGGATAAAGTTTCCTTTGTGTCTTTGTCTTTTGCTTTCATGGCTTTGACCATATCAGCACGTACTTCATCAATTTTACTCATGATTCATTCCTCCTAATATTTTCTTCCAACTATTATACAAAACTATTGAAAAAATATCCAGTCTAATATCAGAATGAATAATTCCATCTTTTTCTCAGCATACTAACCATATGTTAGAAAATATGGAAAAAACAGAAAAAAACAGAAAAAACAGGAGGAAGATAAATGCTATGAAAGCAACAGGAATCGTAAGAAGAATCGATGATCTGGGACGTGTAGTCGTTCCAAAAGAAATCAGAAGAACACTGAGGATCAGGGAAGGCGACCCACTGGAGATATTCACGGACAAGGAAGGAGAGATTATCCTGAAGAAATATTCTCCGATCGGAGAATTATCGGCATTCGCCAAACAGTATGCAGAAAGTCTGTCGCAGATGCTGGGATGTCTGGCAGGAATCTGTGATATGGATCAGGTGGTCGCAGCGGCAGGAAACGGGAAGAAAGAGCTGCAGGATGAAGATATAACAAGGGAACTCGGAGAGTTTCTGAAGGAAAGAAAGACGCAGAATGCAAAAGCAGGAGAAAAAAGATATGTGCCGGTGGTGAGCAAAACAGAACCTTACAGTCAGGAGGTGATCAGTCCGATCCTGTGTGCGGGGGATGTGATCGGGGCGGTACTCCTGCTGAACATGGATCAGAAAGACCTGTTTGAAGAAAGAGAAATCTGCCTTGCGGAATATACAGCGAAGGTTCTGGGAAAACAGATGGAACAATAGAACAATTATGGACAGAACAGAAGCATAAATGAGAGTCTCTCTTCATAATCTGTGATAGATGAGGAGGGAGCAGATGAGAAAAAAAGAACAAAATGAAGTATGGATCATGTGGATGGTGAAAGCTCTTCTTGCGGCATATGTAGTGACAGGTATTCTTCTGATAATACTGGCGCTGGCTCTTTATAAATTCGAATTAAATGAAGGCGCGGTGACGGCAGGAGTGACGGCAGTCTATCTGATCTCGACATTTACCGGCGGACTTGTGGTGGGAAAACTTGCAAAAGTCAGGCGGTTCCTGTGGGGAATTGTTCTGGGAATATTGTATTTTGCGTTACTTTTGCTTGTCACAGTCGGAATCTACCGCACATTTCATGGAAACAGTACAGAGATATTGGTGACATTTGCGTTGTGTGCGGGAGGCGGCATGGCCGGCGGAATGATATCCTAAGAAAAGGATTGCGAAACCTATATTGAAATGTTATAATAACATAAGTTAAGCAATAGTAAGGAGGGACATGAACATGAAACATGTAAAATCATTGAATAAACCTATGAACAGCAACCTGAAAAAAAGTGGATGCGGCGAATGCCAGACATCATGCCAGTCAGCATGTAAGACATCTTGCACAGTAGGAAATCAGACTTGCGAACAGAACAAATAATTTAAAATCATATGGATACTCGGGACAGCGGTCTTTAGGGTCGCTGTTTCTTGCTGTTCATGGAATTATCTGACAGCATGAGATTTCAGACAATCAGAGAAATAACAGGAATTTTCCGATATAGAAATAAGAAAAATAAGAAAGGGGTACCGGATATGATTCATCAGTACCGTAATAATGGATACAATATCGTTATGGATGTGTACAGCGGCTCTGTACATGTGGTAGATGATGTCTGTTACGATGTGATCGCAAAATTGAACGGATCAGAGACAGAACCAACTGCCGGATCATTAAAAGAAACAGGTATAAAAGAACAGCTTCTGCAGTCACTGGGAAGTAAATACGAAGCGTCAGACATCGAAGATGCATTGTCAGACGTGATCGAGCTGACAGAAGGCGGACAGTTATTTGTAAAAGATACATACGAATGCATGATTGAAGAGGTGAAGAAGAGGAAAACAGTCGTAAAAGCATTGTGCCTGCACATTGCGCATGACTGTAACCTTGCCTGTAAATATTGCTTTGCAGAAGAGGGAGAGTATCACGGAAGACGTGCACTTATGAGTTTTGAGGTGGGGAAGAAGGCACTGGATTTTCTGATCGCAAATTCCGGAAACCGCCGCAATCTGGAAGTTGACTTCTTCGGAGGAGAACCTCTGATGAACTGGAAGGTTGTAAAAGATCTGGTGGCTTACGGAAGAGAACAGGAGAAGATCCACAACAAGCATTTTCGTTTTACCATTACGACCAATGGCGTTCTTTTAAATGATGAGATCCAGGAATTTGTAAATAAAGAGATGGATAATGTTGTATTAAGTCTGGATGGAAGAAAGGAAATCAATGACCAGATGCGTCCATTCCGTAACGGAACGGGAAGCTATGATCTGATCGTTCCGAAATTCCAGAAGCTTGCAGAAAGCAGAAATCAGGAAAAATATTATATCCGCGGAACATTTACAAGAAACAATCTGGACTTTTCCAATGATATTATGCATTTTGCAGATCTTGGATTCAAACAGATGTCGATCGAGCCGGTCGTTGGAGATGAAAGCGATCCGTATGCGATCAGGGAGGAAGATCTTCCTAAGATCATGGAGGAATATGACAAACTTGCGAAGATGATGATCGAACGCGAGAAAGAGGGAAAAGGCTTCAATTTCTTCCATTTTATGATAGATTTAAATGGTGGTCCGTGTGTGGCAAAACGTTTATCCGGATGCGGTTCCGGAACAGAATATCTGGCTGTTACACCATGGGGCGACCTCTATCCATGCCATCAGTTCGTCGGACAGGATGACTTTCTGATGGGTAATGTGGACGATGGAATCGTGAAGCCGGAGATTGCGGACGATTTCAGAAGCTGTAATGTGTATTCGAAAGATAAATGCAGAAACTGTTTTGCAAAATTCTATTGCAGTGGTGGATGTATGGCAAACTCTTACAATTTCCATGGTACGATCCATGATACCTATGAGATCGGCTGTGAGATGCAAAGAAAGCGAGTAGAGTGTGCGATCATGATGAAGGCTGCACTTGCAGAAGAATAAATAATGTGAGAGGATGTGTAGGAGAACGATGAAAAAGTCAAAAAGCATACTGAGTCTGCTTCTGACTGTAATCCTCATCGTCGGTCTTGGCTTTACTGTTATCACAGGAATTGGAAAATCTAAGACCGGTGCGATGAAGAATATCAAACTTGGTCTGGATCTTGCCGGTGGTGTCAGCATCACTTATCAGGTAAAAGATAAGAATCCGACCAAAGAAGAGATGAGTGATACTATCTATAAGCTGCAAAAGCGAGTAGAGCAGTACAGTACAGAAGCAAGTGTATACCAGGAGGGAGACGACCGAATCAATATCGAGATTCCTGGTGTTACAGATGCCAATAAGATTCTGGATGAACTTGGAAAACCAGGTTCCCTTTCTTTCCAGACGGCAGATGGTGAGACGGTCCTTACAGGAACCGATGTAAAGAGCGCATCTGCAAAGAGTGGTCAGGATGATATGGGGAATAAAGAATACTCCGTAGAACTGAACCTGACAAAATCAGGAACAAAGAAATTTGCTACAGCAACACAGAACAATATCGGAAAACAGATTGCGATCATTTATGACGGTGAGACCATCTCCAGTCCGGTTGTCCGGTCTGCGATCACAGGCGGACAGGCTTATATTACCGGAGACTTTACATACGAAGAAGCTGATAATCTGGCATCAACGATCCGTATCGGTGGACTGAAACTGGAACTGGAAGAACTCCGTTCGAATGTAGTAGGGGCACAACTTGGAGAACAGGCACTTAGCACAAGCCTGAAGGCGGGAGTGATCGGTCTGATCCTTGTATTCCTGTTTATGATTCTGGTATACAGGCTTCCGGGACTGGCATCCAGTCTTGCACTGCTGATCTATACAGAGATTGTATTGGTGATCCTGAATGCATTTGATGTAACCTTAACCCTTCCGGGTATTGCGGGTATCATTTTAAGTATCGGTATGGCGGTGGATGCGAATGTTATCATCTTTGCCCGTGTGCGTGAAGAGATGGCGAAAGGGAAAACTGTGAAGTCATCACTCAAGGCAGGATTCCAGAAAGCAATGTCAGCTATCGTTGACGGTAACGTAACAACCCTGATTGCAGCAGCGGTTCTGTGGTTCAAAGGTTCCGGAACAGTAAAAGGATTCGCACAGACACTGGCAATCGGTATTGTGGTATCCATGTTTACCGCACTGGTGATCACGCGTATGATAGTATATGCATTCTATGGAATCGGAATCCGCAAAGAGAGTCTGTATTATCATCAGATGAAAGAAAGAAAGCCGGTGAATTTCCTCGGAAAGAAGAAGATATTCTTCAGCGTTTCCATTGCACTGATCCTTGCAGGATTTGTGATCATGGGAGTCAATTCGGCAAAGGGAAATGGAGCACTGGCATACAGTCTGGATTTCCAGGGCGGAACTTCTATGAATGTGAAATTTGACAAAGATTATTCTATCGATGAGATCGATGAAGAGATTGTTCCTGTAGTAGAAAAGATTACCGGAGACCACAACATTCAGACACAGAAAGTGTCCGGAACCAAACAGGTCATTATTAAAACAAAGACATTAAGTCTTGCGAAACGTGAGCAGGTCAACAAAGCACTGAAAACTACATTCGGAGTGAAAGAATCCGATATCACAGCTGAAAATATAAGTTCTACGATCAGTGGTGAGATGCGTCGTGATGCAGTAATTGCCGTGATCGTGGCAACAATCTTTATGCTGCTTTACATCTGGTTCCGCTTCAAAGATGTACGTTTTGCTACAAGTGCGGTTGCGGCACTGTTACATGACGTTCTGGTGGTACTTGCATTCTATGCGGCATCCAGAATCTCAGTGGGAACAACATTTATTGCATGTATGCTGACGATTGTCGGTTATTCCATCAATGCAACGATTGTAATCTTTGACAGAATCCGTGAGGAACTTCCACTGATGAAGAAAAACGATGATCTGGCTGAAGTGGTAAATAAGTGTATAACACAGACGTTGACAAGAAGTATTTATACATCGTTGACGACTTTTATCATGGTATTTGTTCTGTTTATTATGGGTGTAAGTTCTATTCGTGAATTTGCAGCACCGCTTATGGCAGGTATCATCTGCGGAGGATATTCTTCCGTATGTATCACAGGAGCCCTGTGGTATGTTATGAAAACAAAAGTCTCTAAAAAAGCAACAAACAAAAAGAAAAAATAAATCAGAAAATGATTTGAAAAGCAGTTATGCCTGTTGACAGGGTATAACTGCTTTTTTAAAATTAAAAAGTAATTGTACTTAGACTAAAGAGACAAAGGAGCGACAACAATGGAACGATGGGTTCTGCTGCGGAAAGGCGCAGATTTTGAGGCAATAGGAAAAAAATACCAGATCAGTCCGCGGCTGGCATGTCTGATCCGGAACAGGGATGTGATCGGGGAAGAAGCGGTTGACCGCTATCTGAATGGAACAATCAGTGATCTGTATGATGGAATGCTGATGAAAGATATGGATAAAGCAATCGATATTCTGAAAGAGAAGATCCTGGAAGATAAGAAAATCCGGGTGATCGGAGATTATGATATAGACGGAGTGAATGCAACTTACATTCTGCTGGAAGGACTGGAACGTCTCGGTGCGGATGTGGACAGTGATATACCAGACCGTATCAGTGACGGATATGGACTGAACAGGCATCTGGTCGAAAGAGCTTATGAAGCCGGTGTAGATACGCTCATTACCTGTGATAATGGGATCGCAGCAGCAGATGAAATCGCGTATGGAAAAGAAATGGGGATGACAGTGATCGTAACAGATCACCATGAGGTCCCGTTTGATGAATACGATGGAGAAAAACGATACAGAATTCCGCCGGCAGATGCGGTTATGGATCCTAAGCAGTCGGATTGTCTCTATCCATTTAAAGGACTCTGCGGTGCTGCAGTTGCATACAAGCTGATGGAGGCATTGTGGGAGAGTATGGGAAAGGATTCGGCGGATCTGGATGATCTGATCGAAAATGTTGCGATCGCTACGATCGGAGACGTGATGGATCTGGAAGATGAGAACCGTATTTTTGTCAAAGAAGGTCTTCAGATGCTGAGACGCACAAAGAATCCGGGATTGAAAGCTTTGATCGAGTGTACAGGGATTGACAAGAACAGCCTGAATTCCTATCATATCGGTTTTGTACTCGGGCCATGTATCAATGCCAGCGGAAGATTGGATACAGCAAAACGTGCGCTGGAATTACTGAGAGCAGGAACGCAAAAGGAGGCAGATATCCTTGCAGGAGACTTGAAAGCGTTGAATGACAGCAGAAAGGATATGACGGAAGAGGCTGTAAAACAGGCAGAAGAGCAGGTGGAGACAACAACCATTTCCAAGGACAAGGTGTTGGTCGTTTATCTTCCGGATTGTCATGAAAGTCTGGCAGGTATCGTCGCCGGAAGGATAAGAGAGAACTATTATAAACCGGTGTTTGTACTGACGGATGCAGAAGAAGGAGTGAAAGGATCCGGAAGGTCGATCGACGGATACCACATGTATGAAGAACTGAATAAATGCAAAGAATTTCTGACGAAGTTTGGCGGACACCGGCTGGCAGCCGGATTGTCACTTCCGAAAGAGAATGTCGGGAAATTTCGCGAGATGTTGAATAAAAACTGTACGCTGACCGAAGAAGAGATGAAAGAAAAAGTAACTATCGATATGGAGATGCCGTTCGGATGTGTGACGGAAGGATTGGTGAAAGAACTGGAACTTCTGGAACCATTTGGAAAAGGAAATACAAAACCGGTATTTGCAGCACGCGATGTCACATTACTTGGTGCAAGAATTCTTGGGAAGAATAGAAATGTACTGAAATTACAGGTGCAGGATGTGAATGGATGCAGGATCGAAGCAATGCTGTTCCATCATGCAGATGATTTCCTGGGCAAACTGGAAGAACAGTATGGAAAGACAGAAGTGGAGGCACTCTTAAAAGGTCGTGGCAGACAGATCCGGATCTCGATGACATATTATCCGGATATTAATGAATATATGGGGGAAAAGACACCACAGATTGTTGTGACGCATTACCGTTAAACCATAGATTGAAAATTAGAAAAAGTAATGCTATACTTAAAGTTGTATTTTAGACAGAAATGGAGAGAGTATCATGAAAGCGATAGAAGAGTATGTAAGAAGCATTCCGGATTTTCCGGAACCGGGAATTATATTCAGAGATGTAACAAGCATTCTTCAGGATGCAGAGGGGTTACATCTGGCAATAGATCTGATGCAGGAAAAATTAAAAGACGTAGAATTTGATGTGGTTGTAGGACCGGAATCCAGAGGATTTATTTTTGGAGTTCCAATTGCGTATAACCTGCATAAGCCATTTATCCCGATCAGAAAAAAAGGAAAGCTCCCTTGCGAGACTGTTTCTGTTGAATATGAACTGGAATATGGTACTGCTACGATCGAGATGCATAAAGATGCGATCAAACCGGGACAAAGAGTGGTTATCATTGACGATCTGATCGCAACAGGCGGAACGAATGAGGCAATGGTAAAACTGATCGAAGGACTTGGCGGAAAAGTGGTAAAGACAGTATTTCTTATGGAACTTGCGGGATTAAATGGAAGAGATCGATTAGAAGGATATGATGTGGATGCCGTGATCACATATCCGGGTAAATAGGAGAAGCATCAAGGGAAGGAGGCGTTGATATGTCAGACAAGACAACATATGAATCACTGGACAACCGGATTGCACCGGAAGCCCTGACGAAAGACCATACAAAAGGACTTGCGGTCATAGACGGACATGCGGTGAAATCGCAGGAAGATTATGAAGATCCGGACCGGTTGTATGACATATTGATTGCCCGTATCCGAAAGTATCATCCGTCCACAGATGTTTCCCTGATCGAGAAAGCTTATAAGCTGGCAGTTGAAGCACATGGAGATCAGCGCAGAAAATCCGGAGAGCCATATATCATCCATCCGTTATGGGTAGCGATCATTCTGGCAGATCTTGAGATGGATAAAGAGACGATTGCTGCAGGAATGCTGCACGATGTGGTTGAAGATACAAAGTTTACGGAAGAAGATATCCGAAAGGAATTCGGAGCAGAAGTAGCACTTCTGGTAGATGGAGTTACCAAGCTGGGAAGACTTTCTTATTCTTCGGATAAACTGGAGGTACAGGCAGAAAATTTAAGAAAGATGTTCCTGGCAATGGCAAAGGACATCCGGGTTATCATTATCAAACTGGCAGACCGTCTGCATAATATGCGTACACTGCAGTTTATGACACCGGCAAAACAGAAAGAAAAAGCAAAAGAGACGATGGACATTTATGCACCGATCGCACAGCGTCTTGGAATTTCCAAGATCAAGACAGAACTGGATGATCTGGCACTTAAGTATTCACAGCCGGAAGTGTTCTATGATCTGGTGAATCAGATCAATGCCAGAAAGACTGAGCGGGAAGAATTTGTAGAGCAGATTGTAGATGAAGTGTCGACACATATGAAGAATGCGGGCATCAGAGCAGAAGTCAACGGGCGTGTCAAACATTTCTTCAGCATTTATAAAAAGATGGTCAATCAGGATAAGACGGTAGATCAGATCTATGATCTGTTCGCAGTCCGTATTATCGTAGAATCTGTAAAGGACTGCTATGCGGCACTCGGTGTGATCCATGAGATGTATACGCCGATCCCGGGACGATTTAAAGATTATATTGCAATGCCAAAACCGAATATGTACCAGTCACTGCATACAACGCTGATGAGTTCGGTCGGACAGCCGTTCGAGATCCAGATCCGTACAGAAGAGATGCATAAGACAGCGGAATATGGTATTGCGGCGCATTGGAAATATAAAGAGTCGAATGACGGTAAGAAGAGTGTTGAAGCACAGGAAGAAGAGAAGTTAAGCTGGCTGCGCCAGATCCTGGAGTGGCAGAGAGACATGTCGGATAACCGGGAATTCCTGAATCTGATCAAAGGTGACCTTGATCTGTTTGCAGAAGATGTGTATTGCTTTACACCGCAGGGAGATGTCAAGAACCTTCCGAATGGTTCGACGCCGATCGACTTTGCTTATGCGATCCATAGTGCAGTTGGAAATAAGATGGTTGGAGCCAGAGTGAACGGAAAACTGGTCAATATCGATTATAAAATTCAGAACGGGGATCGAATTGAGATCCTGACTTCACAGAATTCCAAGGGCCCAAGCAGGGACTGGCTGAATATTGTAAAAAGTACACAGGCAAAGAACAAGATCAACCAGTGGTTTAAAAAAGAATTCAAAGAAAGTAATATCATCCGTGGAAAGGATATGATTGCTACATACTGCAAGGCAAAGAGTATCAATCTTACAAATATTATTCAGCCGAAGTACCAGGAGATCGTGCAGAAAAAATATGGATTCAAAGACTGGGAATCTGTGCTGGCGGCAATCGGTCACGGAGGATTAAAAGAAGGACAGGTAGTAAACCGGCTTGCAGAAGAGTATGGAAAAGATCACAGACAGGCAATTACGGATGAAGTTGTTCTGGAGAGAGTGGCTGAGGCTGCAAAGAATAAGGTACATATTGCCAAGTCCAAGAGCGGTATTGTAGTCAAGGGGATTGATGATATGGCGGTCCGTTTTTCCAGATGCTGTAATCCGGTACCGGGAGATGAGATTGTCGGATTCGTTACTCGTGGAAGAGGTCTGTCCATTCACCGTACAGACTGTATCAATATGATACATCTGTCCGAAGCGGAACGCGCAAGATTGATTCCGGCAGAGTGGGAGACGGAAGTGACAGAAAAATCAGGAGGTCAGTATCTTGCCGAGATCAAGATGTATGCCAATGACCAGCAGGGACTTCTGATGGAGATTTCCAGAATTTTCACAGAAGAAAATGTGGATGTCAAATCTATGAATGTCCGTACCAGCAAGAAAGGAACAGCAACAATTGAGATGGGATTCATCGTTCACGGCCGTGAAGAACTGGAGCGTATCGTGAAGAAATTGCAGCAACTTTCCGGAATCATTGATATAGAAAGGGCAACAGGATAAAAGTATGAAGATAAAAAAATACGTGGTTGGAATGATTGGTACGAATTGTTATCTGGTGATTAACGAAGAGACAAAAGAGTCGGTCATGGTTGATCCGGGAGCTTATCCGGCGAAGGTAAAGAATGCGGTAAAGGAGCAGGGACTGAAACTGAAAGCGGTGCTTTTGACACATGCACATTTTGATCATATTATGGGACTTTCTGATGTGATGGAAGACGTAAAAGTTCCGGTATATGTAGAAGAAGCAGACCTTCCGATGATGACGGACGGTGAAAGTAATCTGTCTTCTACATATGTGCGTGGAGGATACCGGTTTGAGGAGGCGGTTCCGGTCAGTGATGGGCAACAGCTGGAAATTGCAGGTTTTCAGTTCCGTGTGATCCATACACCGGGACATACACCGGGTGGATGCTGTTATTATATGGAACAGGAAGGCGTTCTCTTTAGCGGTGATACATTATTCCAGACATCGGTTGGCCGTTCAGACTTCCCGGGCGGAAGTGCATCGGCATTGGTTCGTTCTGTAAAGGAGAAACTGTTGGTATTGCCGGAAGAGACACATGTATATCCGGGGCATATGGAAGAAACGACGATCGGTTATGAAAAATTCCATAATCCATTTATATAATGAATGTTGGCAAAAGACAGTGATAAAAAAACAGAATGGAGAATTAAGATGATTCAGATTATATGTAAAAGCGAGTCTTATACTTATAATGCGTATCATATATTAAAGGCTTTTTATCCGTCGCAGGAAGTATCCTGCAAGACGGATGAAGAAGCCTCTAATTATGTAACGGTACAATTACCGGATGGTCAGGAAATTTTTGCAGAAACGGAGAATCTGCAAACGGAGAAAAAGCGGCAGACAGACCTGAATCTGTATGACCAACTGGAGAAGATCACCGGAGAACCACTTGCATGGGGAGTGCTTACAGGCGTACGTCCGACCAAGCTTGCTATGCAGAAGCTGGAAGCCGGCTGGAAAAAAGAAGATTATATCAGATGGGCATGGGAAAGCGCAAGAGTAAGAAAAGAAAAGGCAGTGCTTGCATGGGAGATTGCCGAGAGGGAGCGGAAGATTCTGGAAGAACTGGATTATGAAGAAGGGTACAGCTTGTATGTAGGAATCCCGTTCTGTCCGTCGGTCTGTTCTTATTGTTCTTTCAGTTCCGGACCGCTGGATCGCTGGAAAGAAAAAGTAGATGTATATGTAGATACACTTTGTAAAGAGTTGGAATTTATTGCAGAGCGTTCAAAAAATAAAAAGCTGAATACAATCTACATCGGCGGAGGTACACCGACTACTCTGACGGCAGAGCAGCTGGAACGACTGATGGGATGGATTGATGAGAAATTTTCGAGAGAACATCTGTTGGAGTATACTGTAGAAGCAGGAAGACCAGACAGCATAACAGAAGAAAAATTAAAGGTCATAAAGAGCCACGGCATTACCAGGATTTCCATCAATCCGCAGAGCATGCAGCAGAAGACACTGGATGCGATCGGAAGAAAGCATACCGTAGAAGAGATAAAAGAGGCCTATGCATTGGCCAGAGAGACCGGATTCGATAATATCAATATGGATATTATCGCAGGACTTCCGGGGGAAGATATTTCTGATATGGAAGATACACTGGCTCAGATCGCTCAGATGAAGCCGGACAGTCTGACGGTGCATTCACTGGCAATCAAGAGAGCGGCCAGAATGGAAATGAGAGATTTACACCGGGATGTGAAGGAGACACATGACATCCTTTCCGGCATGATCGAAAAAGCAGCAAAAACAGCAGAAGAGATGGAACTTTTCCCGTATTATCTGTACAGACAGAAGAATATTGCAGGGAATTTTGAAAATGTTGGTTATGCAAAGGTTGACAAAGCCGGAATATACAATATACTTATTATGGAAGAAAAAC
>ERZ773183.126-NODE-126-length-98599-cov-5.275278_pt1 | contig 98599 bp, 86 predicted proteins | sample MGYA00580532_ERZ773183 | MGnify/ENA primary metagenome ERZ773183 (study PRJEB29015, sample SAMEA2737791) | human gut metagenome | biome: human gut; feature: human-associated habitat; material: faeces | place: China | collected 2012 ...
CGCTGCTTTTAGGGCGATTCACGCAGGTTTGCTTCCAAAATCCGGTAAAGTGTGAAATAATCAAGATACTGTAATATATACCCCCCCCCGTAAAAATGCGAGGGGAAAAAGGAGGTTGTACCATGAAACAAGGCAAACTTATCCGGCGTGCAGTATCGGCGGCGCTGGCCGGATGCATGATGTTCACCCTTTCCGTTCCGGCGCTGGCCGAGAGCACCGATGCGCTGATGCAGCTGAGAATGACTCGCCGCAGCGCCGTGAGCGTGCTGGACGCGGAGAACAGCGGAACGGATGCTAATGCGTCTGTTGCTACGAAGTATGGCATTACCATTGAAATCTATGGCAGAGGTAAGGTGGAAGTTGACAGCGATAATTGCAACAACATTCTTGGCTTCCTGAAGTATGATCCTGATAAGCAAAAGTTGACCCTGCTGAATCCGAGTGCCAGCACAGTCAATTATCTGACCATCGATGCACCGAACACGGACGTGGTGCTGGAATCCACAAATATGATTGTGAATTTTAATCTGTTGATCGAAAACGCTCGTTCCGTGAAAGTTTCCAGCACTGGTAGTTGGGCACCGGTTTATGGAAAAGTGTTCATCTACTGTGCTTGCCCTGTTACCCTTGAGCACACGGGAGCAGGCATAAATCATGGAGTTGCAATTAGCGGAATTGAGTTTGCCGCTCCGGTAAGTGCGAGCGATTTTGTCTACTATACCAGCGATGCGCCTGATGCAACGCCGACGGATGCGGGCACTGGGACGATTCCGGCCAATACGGTAAATTACCTGCGCATTGTGCCGAAAGTTTCCTATACGATTACCACGGCAGACGATGCCACCATCACCGTGGATGGTAAGGCAGTGACCTCGGTCCACGAGGGCGAAAAGGTCACCGTGACCGCTGCAGGCAAAGAAAACGCTGAGTTTACCGGCTGGACTGCTGAGGGCATCACGCTTACAAATGAGCAGAAGGCGAAACCCACAGTCACCTTTACTATGCCGGGCAATAACGTGACTCTGATCCCGAATTACAATGTTGTACAGGATTATGGCATTGCGGTGGGCAGCGAGAACACTACACCAACCCGCGTTACCAGCAAAAACTCTAAAGACATTTTAGGAAATGGTGTGCTGAGTTACGACCCGACCACCCAAACGTTGAAGTCGAATGGCCAAATAAGGCGCTCGTCTCTGAAAATCAACGCACCCGGCAAGGATATAAATCTGGATGGTAAAGATCAGATTGCTGTGGCTGCAAAGTTGATTGTGGAGAATGCACATAATGTGAAGGTCAACAGCGATAAAATGGCTGCGATTTTCGCCAGAGATGATACCAGCACAATCGACTGCACCGGCGAGGTGGATATCAGCGGCGGATTCATGGCCGTGAACGGAAGCCTGAATATTATAAATTCCAGCAAAGTAAACATTTATACAAACTGTGCAGCTGCGGTGAATTACGATGCGACTATCACCAGCAAGGGTAACGTGACCATTGAGAGTACCGACGGTAGAGCGGCGCAAAAACTGACGATCAACAAGGCCGAGGATGTCACCATTTCCATCAGTGATGACGAAAGAGCAGTCTCCGAAGAGACCAAGATCACCGCTTCCGGTACTGTGATCCTGAAAAACAATGCACAGGGCGGCCCTGTGGGCACTGTTGACTTTACACAGGCAGACGGCAAAAAATACGTCTACCATACCAGCGAAGCCGAGGATGCAAAGCTGATCGACCCGCGCATTCATCCGCTTGCAGAAGCGGCAGGAAGCAGCTACCTGCGCATTGAGCCGAGGGAGACTTACTACAGCATTACCGTTGCGAACGGCACCGCGCAGGTGGGCGAAGACACCACCGGCCTGAATACCGCCTTTGAGGGCGAAACGGTCACCGTCAAGGCCAATGCACCCACCGATGAGGATGCCGCCAAGGGCGTGAAGTTCCACCACTGGAAGGTGGAAGAAGGAAGCACCAGCTTTGCCCCGACTGCGGGCAGTCTGGGTTCTGCGACTGAAGCAGGCACCGAGGAAATCAGCTTTGATATGCCCAAAGGCGATGTGAAGCTGACCGCCGTTTACAGCATCCCCGCTTCCGTGCTGAGGAGTACCGTTACTGTTACGGGCGGCACGGCAAAGTCCACTCTGGGCGAGGGCAGCGATATCCCCGCAGAGATTGGCACCGAGGTGGAGATCACAGCTACCCCGTATGATGCCGAGAAATACCCCGGCATGGAGTTCGTGGAATGGGAGATCGTGTACCCCGAGAACTTCCCGGAGAATGTGCCGGAAAATCTGCAGCTCAAGCTGGACAATGCCAAGAGCGCGACCACTACGTTTAAGATGCCCGTTTACCCGGTCAAACTGATCGCCCACTGGTCGGCAAGCCCGGTGGCCAAGCCTGACCCGGACGAACCTATTGATGAAGACTTCGGCGTAGAACCTGCACCCATGGATACCACGGGCGGTGCAATTGCCGCCGTGGCCGTGGGCGGTGCAGCCATCTGGGGCGGCTACGAGATCGCCACCCGCGTGATCCTGCACAACCTCCTGCCCGAGGGCGCAGCCATCCCCGCAAACCGCGGCCAGCTGGCACTGCTCATCTGGACTGAGAAGGGCAAGCCCGAACCCGCCGCACAGCCCGCCTTTGCAGACATCACCGATGCCGAGCAGGCCAAGGCCGCTCAGTGGTGCGTGGAGCAGGGTCTGCTGGATGCACGGGAAGGCAAGTTTGAATCGGACGGCTGGATGCCCAAGTTCAAGACCATTGAGATCTGGAACAAGGCGTTCCCCAAAAAGTAACCTCTGAGCGCTTCCTCCGTAAAGCCTCAGAATGACAGATCCCCCCGATACCGGATACCCGGTATCGGGGGGATTTTTTGCGCAGGCACGCGTGGCATTGGCGGTGGCAATCATCTCCGACATTTCAATGATCCAGTGACCTTGCAGTTTGCGCGAAACAAAAATACTCCGGCAACTTTCCGACCAAGAGAAAGTTACCGGAGTATTCCGCTTTACTTATTTGTTTTTACCAGCAGTGCCTGATACGGCTCCAGTTCCACATCCGCCAGCCAGACGGAAGTGCCCTCCGGGGTGTGATACTCGCCGCCCAGAGCGTCCAGACTTGCCCCTGCCGGGTACTCGGTAAAGTTGAACAGCCCCACCAGCGTTTCCTCGCCGCGCTTGCGTACCAGCGCCAGCACGCCGGGGTTGTGGCTGTCCCATGTGGTCACCCACGCATCCGGGGCAAAGCAGGGGTCTGCACGCATTTGGCGCAGCTGCTCCATGCCCTGCCACAACTGGTTTTGCAGCGTGCCCTTCCGGGTGCGCTGCTTTGCGTCCTCCCAGTTGAATTTGCTGCGGTGCAGATTGCGGCTGTCCTCCACACGGTCAGGGTCGTTTTTGTAGTCCCAGCCGTTGCGCTGGGCGATCTCGTCCCCGCAGTTCAGCATGGGGAAGCCCTGCAAAAACGCCATAGCAGTGTGCAGCAGCAGGTCACGCTTTACGGCATAGTCCAGTGCGGTTTTATCGTCCTTTTCCAGTGCCTGTTCGATACCGCACAGGCTGGCAGTGGTGCCGCAGCTGCGGGCATCGCCGGTGGCAGGGTCGTAGTTGTACAGCTCGCCCTTTGCCCAGCTGCCGGGGAAATTGCCCTCGTAGAAGTGGTACAGATATTCCTTGTGCTTTTGCGGGTCAATGCCAAGCCGTTTCTCCACCGCCTCGTCCAGACCCCAGCCGATATCATCGTGGCAGCGCAGATAGTTCACGAACCAGCAGTTGTCCGGCAGGGCGTGCAGGGCATCCAGCTGCGCCTTCAGCAGCCGGGTATCCCGGCTGGCAAGGGCACCCCACAGGTTGACCATGGTGGACACGTTGTAGAGCATGTGGCATTCCGGCTTTTCCGGGGTACCGAAGTACGCCGCCAGCTCCTTGGGAGCCATGACCACCTCGCCCTTGAGGATGACAGCCGGGCAGACGCATTCCAATACCATGCGCAGCATCCGCACGATGGTGTGCACCTGCGGCAGATTGCGGCAGGTGGTGCCCAGCTGCTTCCAGATGTAGGGCACCGCATCAATGCGGAACACCTCTACGCCGAGGTTGGCGAGGTGCAGGATGCTTTTGGTCATGTCCACGAACACTGCCGGGTTTGCATAATTCAGATCCCACTGATAATCGTGGAAGGTGGTCAGCACCCACTTGTGCATTTCCTCACACCATGTAAAGTTGCCGGGTGCGGTGTTGGGGAACACCTGCGGCACCGTCTGCTCGTACTGGTCGGGGATGGTGCGGTCCTCGTAGAGGTGGTAATAGGCCTGAAACCACGGGTCGCCAGCTTTTGCCGCCATGGCCCAGCGGTGGGTGCTGGCGGTGTGGTTCATGACAAAATCCAGACACAGACTGATGCCGGCCTTGCGCAGCTCCCGGGTCAGGTTTTCCAGATCCTTGTTGGTGCCAAGGGCCGGGTCTACGGTGTCAAAATCCTCCACCGCATAGCCGCCATCGTTGTGAGGGTGGGGCATCTGCAGCAGGGGCATCAGGTGCAGATAGGTCAGCTTCTGCTCCTTGAGGTAGGGCAGCTTCTTTGCCAGTTCTTTCAGGTTTCCGGCAAAGAGGTCGGTGTACATGGTCATGCCGAACATATTGCCCCGCTTGTACCACTCCGGGTCGGCAGAGCGTGCCTTGTCCAGTGCTTTCAGCTCGGCGCTTCGGGCGTTGTAGGCTTCTGCCATCTCCCGCTCCAGAACTTCCAGCCCTTCCCGGTTGTGGTACAGTTCCATAAACAGCCATTCCAGTTCGTCCTTGTGCTTGGCAAACCGGGACTCAAATTCCTGTTTTGCTGCCATGGTTCAGCCCTCCACTTCTGCAAGGGTGGGCATGGCGGGGATAGCACCATGTCGGCTGGTGGTGATGCTGGCGGCCTTGTTGGCAAAGGCCAGAATGCTTTCCAGCTTGTCCACCGTCAGGGTGTCCAGCTCCTCCTTGCAGAGCTTGGACAGAGCAGCCCCAAAGAAGGTATCGCCTGCGCCGTTGGTGTCGCCCACCTTGCAGGGGACACCTGCCACATGGCCAGTCTTGCCCCCAAAGCGGTAGAATACGCCGTTTGCACCCAAGGTGACGAAGATCAGCCGGATGCCGTTTTCAGCCAGCTGTGCCGTGCCGCTTTCGCAGTCGGTGGTGCCGGTGAGCAGAGGCAGCTCTTCATCGGACACTTTCAGAATATCCACCAGCGGCAGGGGTGCTTTCATCTGAGCAATGGCATCCTCTTTGTTCTTCCAGAGGTTTGCACGGTAATTCGGGTCATAAGTAATGGTAGCACCCAGCTTTTTGGCACGGGCAGCAGCGTCCAGCGTGGCAGTGCGGGAGGGGTCAGCGGTCAGGCTGACAGAGCCGAAGTGGACGATTTTGGCAGCTTTCAGAGCCTCGTCCGAAATATCCTCTTTGCACAGCATCACGTCAGCGTTGGCACTACGGTAGAAGCTGAAATCCCGCTCACCGGCGGCATCTACCGAGACCACCGCCATGGTGGTGGGGTGGTCTGCATCCACCGCCATGCCGGAAACGTCTACCTTGTTTTCTGCCAGAACCTCTTTCAGGTAGCGGCCAAAGGCATCTGCGCCCACCTTGCCGATAAAGGCGGTCTGTGCGCCCAGCCGGGCAGCTGCCACAGCCAGATTGGCCGGAGCACCGCCGGGGTTTGCGGCAAACTGCGGAATGCCGCGCGCATCCTTGCCAGTCTGGGTCAGGTCAATCAAAACTTCACCAATCGTTAAAATGTCCATGATACTTCTCCTTATTCATGATGTGAAACCCAACGATTACCGCTGGAACAGATAATGAATGTAAGCGGCTGCACGCTCCGGGTGCGGTGCATTCTGCACTACCCCAAGATAGACCTTGCCAGAAAAACCTGCCTGCCTGACAAACGGCGTGTCCGAAATATCCAGCACGGTCCCACCGGCGTTCAGACCCGACAATTCATGGAAAGACGCATCCAGTGTCCGCAGATCGAGAAAATAATCATCTGCCAACAGTCGATCCCGTGCATATTCGTCCATCAGAACAACATCTAACCGCTGGGCACTGACTGCACCCAGCAGCTTCATCTCTGAAGCATATACATACTGCTCCTCTGCGCGTTCGCTTTCGCTGAGCAGCAAGCCGGACAGCAAATCGACCTGTTGTTTTTTGGTCAGACTCTGCGCCTCGGCAAAGCCGGTGGTAAGCTGTTCCGTCAGATCAGACCCGGCAGTGATATTTACCAGACCAAGGTAAAGCACATCCTCTTTTTTCGTCACATGACGGTAGGCTGCATACCCAAGGATATAGACGACGATGAGCACGATCGCAATGGGAAGCTTGTAATATGCCCAGATGTGCTCCCACTTTTTGCGCCCATGGAGGGAGCGGAGCGTATCCCGGTCAGTTTTCGTCATGGTCATATTCCTCGTGTACTGCATCAGGGTCTCCACCGATCAGATAGAGGATCCGAAGCATCAGAAAGGAGCAGAGCATGGCGCACAGGCCCATGCCCAGCAGGAATGCAGGCGTGAATACAAACACTATGACGTACCCCATGATGCCATAGATCGCCGCCATCAGCAGGGTGCAAAACAGATACCGGACACCCACGAGAAACGCTGTTTTCAGGATGCCGAAGGTGGTGTTTTCAAACCGTGCCAGCAGAGGAAAGGCATACAGCAGAACGATGCCGTACAGAATTGCCGCACCAATAAGCACTGCAGTGAGCAGCGTCCAGAAAATGTTTTCGCTCCACATTCGGCGCAGCACAAAACCATCCGCAGCCAGGAAACTGCCGACTGCCAGCAGGATAAGCCAGAGTTTTGTGGCGGGCTTAAAATTTTCCCGGAACGCCTTAAAAAACATCCGGGTCAGACCATCGTCCCGATCTTCCGCCATTTTGAGCGTGACGTAGAACAAGGCGGTCGTAGAAGCCCCTATGGTAACGATGGGCAGGCTGCACACGAGCCATAAGATGTTCAGGTACGCACTGTAAGTCAATTTCGTCAGCACAGCAAACAGCGGCTTGTCCGTATTGCACAGGTCACGCATGGTGGTTCTCCTTTCGCTCAATCTCCTGTGGATTCGCGCAGGATCAGGTTGGTTTCCGTATAGACGGTGCGATAGTTCAGCGATGGCTCTTCGATGCGGGTCATAAGCAGATTGGCAGCGGTGTAGCCCATGATCTGTCCATGGATATGGATCGAAGTCAGATGGGGGGCAAAGTAGGAAGCCTCCTGACTGTCATCGAAGCCGCAGACCCAGATATCATCGGGAACCGAATACCCCAGCTCATTCAATGCCTTGACCAGATCCATGGCAACAAAGTCATTGGCACAGACAAAGGCATCCGGCATCGTTTTGAACCGACGTATGGTTTCGTACAGGGATACCGGATAGTTCTGCTGTCCAGATGGCATCGCACAGGTGCTCAGGCCTTCTGTCAGACCAAAGTACTCCACTGCATCCTTATAAGCCATATAACGCTCAAAGAAGGACTGACAGTGGTTTTTATCCCCCGCAAAGCTGATGCGCTTTTTGCCGCGCTGGACCATGTGGGCCACCGCATTCTGGACCTCAATGCGATTTTCCATATAAAGGCGGTCGGCTTTAAGGGGCGGACGCATATCCATCACAGGGGTGTCTACAAACAGCAGCGGAACATCCAGATCGCACAGCATCTGTGCGTAGTCATAGTCGAATACTTCAATGCAGATGATGCCGGCTGTGCGCTCGGTATTGAGAGAAGATGGAAGCTTTTTCTCTTTCAGCTCTATGGGAGAAATGCGATGAATGGTCGTACAGCTATGCAGATGATCGATTTCCGACTGGAAACGATCCAGCATCATGGAGGAAAAGTGAGAGCTGCTCAGAAACTGGGTCGTCAGCATGGCGATCTCCCGTTTGTCACTTGGCAGAATGGAATGCCCTGCTGTTTTTGCAGCGTCTTCCTGAAACAGCGGCAGATAGGCAAACTGCTTATAGCCCATTTCGGCGGCTTTGCGCAGGATCTTCTCCCGCGTGGCATCTGCCAGCACACCGGTGTTGTTGATGGCCTTTGAAACTGTGTTGCGGGAAAGCTGCAGTTCGTTTGCAATATCCTGAATGGTGACTTTGGTTGCCATAAGTCATCCTCTTTCTTTATAAATAGGAGCGGGTGTTCTTTCTTTTATAGATAAAGTCTGTGGTGACGGATCTTATTCTTTGCGACTCCAGTATAGTGCAAATGCACAAATTAGTCAAATGCAAAAATGCAAATCATCATTTTGCATATTAGCGCACTTTTAAATTTGTGCATCTGTACAAATCCACAATAATTTTTGATGTATACCATGAATTATCGTTGACATTCGCTTTCTTGAGTGGTATAAATGAATTACAGAGTTTTACATTTGCACAAACGAAGTGAAAAAACGTAAAATTCAAAGGTGCAAATGTAAAACACAAATCAAACGGCAAGCAAATCAAAAAGGAGGAGAATGATTCATGAAAGCAAAGACGGCCTCGCCGGAAACGGCTGTGCTGACAGCAGAACGCAAGCTGCACAACACATGGGTCTACATCAAACGGCATTGGCAGCTTTACCTGTTGTTCCTGCTGCCTGCCGTGGCGCTGACGCTGGTGTTCAAGTACGCTCCTATGGGCGGTGTGCTGATCGCGTTCCAGAAGTACAATCCCTTCAAGGGCATCTGGGGCAGCGAGTGGGTAGGCTTCAAAAACTTTACCCGCTTTATGTCCTCGCCGGACTTCCAGCGTTATCTGATCAACACCCTGAAGCTGAGCGTCTACGGTCTGCTGTGGGGCTTCCCGATTCCCATCCTGCTGGCATTCCTGCTCAACCGTATCGAGAGCAAGAAGATCAAGCAGAAGGTGCAGCTGGTGCTGTATATGCCCAACTTCATCTCGGTCATCGTGCTGTGCGGTATCGTCCGGGTGCTGCTGAGTGTCACCGGTCCGGTGAACGGCCTGCTTCACACCAGCATCAACTTCATGACGCTGCCGGAAGCATTCCGCCCCATCTACATCATCAGCGGCATTTGGCAGGGTGCCGGCTGGGCATCCATCATGTACACCGCATCCCTTTCTAACGCCAGCAAAGATCTGAAGGAAGCTGCGATGATCGACGGCGCAAACCTGATCCAGCAGATCATGACGGTGGAGTGGCCCGCCATTAAGGATATGGTCGTTATTCAGTTTATCCTGCAGGCAGGCAACATCATGAGCATCGGTTTTGAAAAAGCCTATGCCCTGCAAACTGACCTGAACCTGAACACTGCCGAGATCATTGCAACGTACGTTTATAAAAAGGGCCTGTTGGACGGCGATTACAGCTTTTCCACGGCAGTTGGTCTGTTCAACACCGTTGTCAACGTCATCCTGCTGATCGCAGTGAACAAGATCGTTGCCAAAATGAACGATGGCAAGGGCTTGTAAGGAGGGGTTTACCATGGCAAAACAGAAAAAATCAAAAATGGCCCTCTACACCAGACAAGATAAGATCATCCTGTACTGCGGCTACGCACTTCTGGGTTTGTTCCTGCTGGCGATCATCGTTCCGATGATCTACATCGTCATCGCGTCCTTTATGGACCCGGTCACGCTGCAAAACAAGGGCATCTCCTTTGATTTCAGCAAGTGGAGTCTGGATGCTTACCAGCGTGTCGTTTCGGACAAGCAGATCTGGGTCGGCTTCAGGAACGCAGTACTTTACTCGATCATCTTCACCATCATCTCGGTAGCTGTGACGATGCTTGCCGCTTATCCCATGTCGCTGCCGGACTTCAAAGGCAAAAAGATCTTCAACACCTTGTTTGTGATCACGATGTTTTTCAGCGGCGGTCTGATCCCCACCTACCTGCTCATCAACAATCTGGGTCTGCTGGATTCCATGTGGGCGGTCATTCTGCCGGGAGCATTCAGCGTGTGGAACATGATCATTGCCCGTACCTATTATCAAGGCGTCCCGCGTGAGCTGCGCGAAGCTGCGGATGTGGATGGAGCCAGCGAGATGCTTTACTTCTTCAAGATCCTGCTGCCCGTCTGTATGCCGGTGGTGGCAGTTCTGGCCCTGTGGCAGTTCGTGGCCATGTGGAACAGCTACTTTGACGCCATGATCTACCTGAACAGCGCATCGAAGCAGCCGCTGCAGCTGGTGCTGCGTTCCATCCTGATCCAGAGCCAGCCGGAATCCGGCATGATCGCAGATATCCAGAGCACTGCCGAACGTGCCAAGATGGCAGAGCTGCTCAAATATGCAACCATTATTATTTCCAGTCTGCCGCTGCTGGTGATGTATCCCTTCTTCCAGAAGTATTTTGATGCCGGCATCATGGCTGGTTCCATTAAGGGCTGAGGATATTCCAGAATTTTATAAGCAGGTACGCTCATCTGTTACACGAAAAAAGAAACATGAAAAAGGAGAAAATACCATGAAAAAGCTGATCTCTCGCCGCAACTTCCTCAAGGTCTGCGCTCTGGCGGGCTCTGCCGCTGCTCTGTCTGCCTGTGGCGGTGGCAAATCCACCGGCAGCGGCGATTCTGCTGCCGCAGCTGTGGACGTGACCGGTGCCGTTACATTTCCGCTGTCCGAAAAGGTCACCTTTACCGGTATGACCAGCTTCCCTGTGGGCAGCGAACCCGAACCGAACAACCGCACCATCTTCAAGCGTCTGGAAGAGCAGACCAATGTGCACATCGACTGGACCGCCATCCAGTCCGACCAGTGGAGCGATAAGATCACCCTGAATATGTCCAACCCCAACACCCTGACGGATTTTGTTTTTACTGCTGATTTTACCGACAGCAATCTGCTGCGCTACGCAGATCAGGGTGTCATCCTCAATCTGGAAGACTACATTGACAACAATATGCCTTATCTCCAGAAGGTCTTTGAGAAGTACCCGGAGTACCGCACCATGTGCACCGACAGCGATGGCCACATCTGGGCACTGCCCTGGATCGAGCAGCTCGGCTCGGAAAAGACCGCCATCCAGACCATTGGCAACATGAGCTTCATCAATACCAAGTGGCTGAACTTCCTCGGTCTGTCGATGCCCACCACAGTGGACGAGTTTGAGCAGGTGCTGATTGCATTCCGTGATAACGCCGCTTCTATCAAGGCAGAGTATGGCATTGACGGCGACATCATCCCCATGTCCTGCATCGTCAACAACGGCGATCAGGACCCCAGCATCCTCATCAATGGCTTTGGCGAAGGCTACGGCGATGCAGACAAAGACCGCCATATCGCCGTTACCAACGACCGGAAAGTTATCTGTGCCGCCACCCAGCAGGGCTACCGTGATGGTCTGGACTGGCTGCACAAGCTGTATGCCGAGAAGCTCATCGACCCGGAGTGCTTCACGCAGGAGTGGTCCACCTATGTTTCCAAGGGCAAGGCTGGCCGCTATGGTGTCTGCTTCAGCTGGGATGTTGCCAACATTGACAACCTGACCGACTGGGAGCCGCTGCCTGCCCTGACCGCCGATACCCGCAATATCACTCCGCAGAACGGCTCTTTCACCAGCGGCTTTGCCCGCGGCAGATGCGTTGTCACCGCAAAGGCGACTAATCCTGCACTGGTTTGCGCATGGCTGGATCAGATGTACGCACCCCTCCAGTCTCCGCAGAACAACTGGGGTACTTACGGCGATGCGGAAGGCTTTAACATTTTTGAACTGTCCACCAACGATAAGGGCGAGCCCATGCTGAAGCACGCTCCTCTGGGCGATGCTTCTCCCGTGGAAGTCCGTGAAGCGCAGTGTGTCAGTGGACCTCTGGCGGTTCTGGATGATTACTATGGTGTATACGTTACCTGCCCGGACGATGCACAGTATCGTCTGGACTGGATCAAGGAGATCTACACCCCGGATATGAACAACGATTATGTCTATCCCAATGTCTTTATGAGCAGCGAGGACACCGAGCAGGTCTCTAACCTGCAGGCAGATCTGCAGACCTACATGAATACGCAGAAGGCCAACTGGATCATGAACGGCACGAAGGATGCAGAGTGGAACGAATATCTGAGCAAGCTGGAAGACTACGGCCTGTCCGACTATCTGGGCATTATGCAGAAATATCTGGATGCTTACTACGCATAAGAATTCTTTCCTTTGGAGGATTCCATGAACGATTTGACTTTACAAAAAGCCCGTGCCTACGAGGCCGAGCACGGCGCAGCGATCTCCCCGGAAGAACGCCCTGCCTACCACATGACTCCTTATGTGGGTTGGCTCAACGACCCCAACGGTTTCTCTTATTATAAAGGGAAGTATCACCAGTTCTATCAGTATAACCCCTACGATGTGCGGTGGGCGCCCATGCACTGGGGTCACGCGGTCAGCACCGACCTGCTGCACTGGGAGTATCTGCCCTGTGCGCTTGCCCCGGATTCCCCGGCAGACAACGGCCCCGGCTGCTTCTCCGGTTCTGCTACCGAGATGGATGACGGCAAGCAGCTGCTGATGTACACCAGCGTGGTGGCAGAAAAGCAGCCCAATGGGGAGATGCGGGATATCCAGACCCAGAGCATCGCCATCGGTGACGGTCTCGACTACGAAAAGCCTGCCTGCAACCCGGTGCTGACCCAGAAAGACCTGCCGGAAGGCTTCAGCAAGTTTGATTTCCGGGACCCCAAGATCTGGCGTGAGGCCGACGGCACCTACTCCGCCGTCACCGTCTGCCTGGCCGAGGACGGCAGCGGCGCAGCAGCACTGTTCCAGAGCAAGGACGGCTTCGACTGGCACTTTGTCACGGTGCTGGAACGCTGCAACAATCAGTACGGCAAAATGTGGGAGTGCCCGGACTTCTTCCCGCTGGACGGCAAGCAGGTCTTGATGCTCGGCCCCATGGAGATGCTGCCCAAGGGCGAGTTCCACAACGGTCACAACGTGATTGCCTTCATCGGCAGTTACGACCAAGCCACCCACACCTTCACCAGGGAAAACGTGCAGCTGATGGACGGCGGCATCGACTTCTATGCCACCCAGACCACCCTTGCCCCGGACGGCCGCCGCATCATGACCGCATGGCTGCAGACCTGGTCGGACACCGAGGATAAGCCCCGGGGCTGCAAGTGGTTCGGACAGACCATCTGCCCCCGTGAGCTGCACATCAAGGATGGACGCATTGTTCAGGCCCCGGTGCGGGAGCTGGACGCCGTCCACGGCAAGCGCACCCTGCACGAAAATGTGACGGTGCAAAGCGAAACTTCTCTGGAAGGCATCAAGGGCCGTGTGGCCGACCTGACCGTTACGGTGCAGCCCGGCGAGTACCGCTCCTTTACACTGAAGCTGGCTGCTGACGCAGACCATCACACCAGCCTGACCTACGACCCCTACACCTCCGAGCTGACGCTGGATCGCAGCTATGCCGGTTCCCGTGCCGACATTGTTCACCGCCGCAGCTGCAAGGTGCGCAGCCAGAACGGTGCGCTCAAACTCCGCATCCTGCTGGATAAAAACAGCATCGAAGTTTTCGCCAACGACGGTGAGCAGACCATGACCGCATGGATCTACACCCCCCAGTCTGCCGACGGCATCACCTTTGCTGCCGATGGCAAAGCAACTGTTACGGTGGAACAGTTTGAGCTGAATCTGTAACCTGATATTCCTTTCATTTCTCCTTCATTGAATACAGCCCCGCTTTGGCTTCTCCTTCGCCAAAGCGGGGCTGTGTTTGTTATATTAGCTCTTTACAGGTCTACGCCCATCCACCATATGCTCCAACTTTGCGCAAACGCGAACTTGTCGGGGCGAGGCCCCTCCATCTTGCTACGCAAACCCGAACAACGCTCTTTTTGCTCTGCACAAAATCATACATCGTTTGGCGTAAAATTGGCGTATGGTGTAGTTTTTACTGGAAATTCATCAAAAGAAAAAGCCTGAAACTTCTCGGTACATCAAGAAGTTTCAGGCTTTGTTATCTTAAAATTGGAAATTTACTGCTCAATCGGCTTCATCGTGGGGAACAGCAGCACATCGCGGATGGAGGCGCTGTCGGTGAGCAGCATCACCAGACGGTCCACGCCGAAGCCCAGACCGCCCGTGGGGGGCAGGCCATACTCCAGTGCGTTCACGTAGTCATAGTCCACCTGTGCCTTGCAGTCGGGCTCGATGGCCTTGCGCTCGGCCACCTGACGCTCAAAGCGGCCCTTCTGGTCGATGGGGTCGTTCAGCTCGCTGAAGGCGTTGCCATACTCGGTGCAGTCGATGAAATACTCAAAGCGCTCGGTGAAGGCGGGGTCGTCCGGCTTGCGCTTTGCCAGCGGACTGATCTCTACGGGGTAGTCGTAGATGAAGGTGGGCTGGATGAGCTTGTCCTCCACGAAGGCATCAAAGAACTCAGCCAGAATGGAACCCTTGGTGGGCACCTCGGGCAGCTCCACGTGGTGCTCCTTGGCGGCGGCGATGGCATCCTCGTCGGACTTCCAGTCGTTGAAGTCTACACCGGAATACTTCTTCACCGCTTCCACCATGGTCAGGCGCTCCCAGTGGCCCATGTCGATCTGCTTGCCCTGATAGGGGATGACCATGCTGCCGCAGATCTTCTGGGCAAGGCGCTTGTACAGCTCCTCCACCAGATCCATCATGCCGTGGAAGTCGGTGAAGGCCTGATACAGCTCAATGCTGGTGAACTCCGGGTTGTGCTTGGGGTCCATGCCCTCGTTGCGGAAGATGCGGCCAACCTCGTACACGCGGTCCATGCCGCCCACGATCAGGCGCTTGAGGTACAGCTCGGTCTCGATGCGCAGCACCATGTCCATGTTCAGGCTGTTGTGGTGGGTGTAGAAGGGGCGGGCAGAGGCACCGATCTCGAAGGGGGTCAGGATGGGGGTGTCCACCTCCAGAAAGCCTTTCTCGTCCAGATAGGCGCGGATCTCCTTCAGGATCTGGCTGCGCTTCACGAAGGTGTCCTTCACCTCGGGGTTTGCAATCAGGTCCACGTAGCGCTGACGGTAACGCATCTCGGTGTCGGTCAGGCCGTGGAACTTCTCGGGCAGGGGACGCAGGCTCTTGGCCAGCAGGGTCAGCTCGGTGGCGCGCACGCTCAGTTCGCCGGTCTTGGTGCGGAACACCTCGCCCTTCACGCCGATGATATCGCCCACGTCCAGTTTCTTGAAGGCGGCGTAAGGCTCTTCGCCCAGCTCATCGCGGCGGACGTACAGCTGAATGTCGCCCTTATCGTCCCGCAGGTGGGCAAAGCTTGCCTTGCCCATTACGCGCTTGGACATCATACGGCCAGCCAGCGCCACGGTCTTGCCGCTGTCGGTCTCGTTGGGCAGGTCGGCAAACTCGGCCTTCAGGTCGGCAGAGTAGGCATCCTGCGGGTATTTGGTCAGGGTGAAGGGGTCGTGGCCTGCAGCCTGCAGGTCGGCCAGCTTCTGGCGGCGCACCTGCACCTGCTCGCTCTCGGACAGGCCCTGCGCCGGGTTCTTCTTTTGTTCTTCCATGGTTTCTCCTATTCGTTTGGCCTGCTCAGCCTGCAGCGTGGGTAATGTTCAGCACGGTGTACTCCACGGTGTGGCCGGTGGGCAGCAGCACTTCGGCCTTGTCGCCCACAGCCTTGCCCAGCAGAGCGTGGCCCACGGGGCTTTCGTCGCTGATCTTGCCGTTCAGGGGGTCGGCTTCGGTGCGGCCCACAATGTCGTACTCCTCGTTCTCGTCCTCGCCGGTCATGAGGATGGTGACGTGGGTGCCCACAGAGACATTGTCCACGCTCAGTTCGCTCTCATCAATGATGACGGCGTTCTTGATCATCTGCTCCAGTTCGGTGATGCGGTTCTCCACCAGACCCTGCGTATTCTTGGCCTCGTCGTACTCGCTGTTCTCGGAAAGGTCGCCGTGGCTGCGTGCTTCCTTGATCTCTTCGGCCAGCTCCTTGCGGCGCACCGTTTTGAGGTATTCCAGTTCCTCCTGCATTGCCTTCAGACCGGCAGCGGACATCTTGATCTCTTGTGCCATTTGAGAATCTCTCCTTGTCTCTATTTGTGCTGTGCAGCCGCAAAGCCGCACAAGAATGCCATTTTGACTACATTATTATAATAGCAGGCGGCTGCTTTGTCAACAAAAAAGGCGGCGGTAGGGCAGAAAAATGTGTCGGCTGGAGCAAATAACGGAACAGCCCGCTCTTCAAAAAAGGAGAACGGGCTGTTTTGATTCCATTGGGTGTTACTTGGTAGACGGTTTCATCTGCTGTGCCTTTTTCCACGCGCGAATGGCTTTTACGGTGGAGACCGGCACATGGGGGTCGAATTTGTCCGGATGCTCACTGCTGCGCAGCGTCATCAGCTCGTTTTCAATTGCCCACTGTGCAGCCTGCTGCGCATCGGTGTCGTCGGTGTCGATATCGGTATAAGCGGCTTCGGCAGCAGGAGCAGGCTGTCCGGCATCCTTCCAGAGCACTTCGGCCAGTTCGATGCGAGTTTCCGGGATGGCGGTACCCTTGGGCAGATGATGGATCAGCCACAGCTCGGTGCCCAGCTGATGCAGCCCGCCCACCAGCAGTGCACCGCCAATGATCGTTACCGCAGTGCTGATGGCAGGGTCAACAGGGGCGTCGTCGATCGTGGGGGCGCTGGGAATATCCATTGTTGAAGCTGTGACTGCTACGCGATTCTTAGGCATAGTAAAGGTGAAGCTTTCTTTATTTTTGTAGTATTCTGAATTGCTTAAACCATCAATCTCCCAACTACCAAAAGAGAGACCACTGTCAGCGAAAGACTGCTGATCAAAAGTGATTTCAACTGTAGCACCGACGGGCACAATAGCTGTATCGCCAACTACAGGATCGCCATCTACTGTGAAAATGCCGCCGCTGACGACCAAAGGCTGTACCCAGTAATTCACGGTGAAGCCGTCCGCTTGAATTTTTTCCAAAACTGTGTTATCTACGCTGCCGCTTTTTAGTAGAGCGTTCCAAGAGTATTTGGTACCGTCATAATTGATAGTGTTGAACTTTGCGCAATCAATAAAAGCATCTTTTTTGATTTCAGTAACATCATCCGAGATGTTTAATGTGGTGAGATTTCCGCATTTATAAAAAGCATTTTCGCCGATGGAAGTGAATCCATTGGGAAGGGTAAAAGACTCCAGACTTTCACAGTTGGCAAAGGTTGCATCAGGAAGCGCACTTAGCTGCGAATTCTTTTCAAAGGTAACTTTTTTAGTCCGATACAGCGGTTGAACACATGTGAACTCATAGTAGTTACACTGCTTGGAATGGTGATTTCTGTTAAACTATAACAGTTCTGAAAAGCTTGATACCCGATTTTAGTAAGCCCATCGGGAAGATTGATGTCTTCGAGTTTGAGGCAAGAAAAGAAAGCGAAATCACCGATTTCCTTCAAACTATCGGGAAGTGTAATGGATGTGATTTCGCCGTTAGAGCTTGTGTTGCGAAAAGCTTTATCCGCAATGGCTGTTACAGTGTAGGATTTTCCATTCAAGGAATTTGTTGCTTTTTCTGGAATAATTACTTGGGTCAATAAGGTGTTTGCTTCGGGTCCTTTGACTTTGGCGGTTGTGTCACTTGTTATCTCGTATGTAAGACCGTTAAAGTTAAATGTATCGCCCGTCTCCGCCGCAAATGCAGAGACTGCCCCGACAGGCAGAAATGTCAGTGCCATGCTGAATGCCAGCAGCAGGCTGATAAGTCGCGTTTTCATATAAATTCCTCCTTGATACGACTTTTGCGGGTGGATCTTGTCTGCGCGGATCGTGGACAAAAAAGATTCACCAATCTTTATTCTACCCCCCCAACAGAAATCAAGGATTTTAGACAAGATTGGAAGGATGCCTAAAAATGGCAGAGATTTTAGAGGATCTGAGAAAAATAACAACAAAAATCCCCGCCGACAGAGGGAAAGCGGAGCAGGGCATCATGGAGGCCAAGAGCGCAGACACCTTCAAGCCCGAAGGCTGGACACCGAAGTTCAACGTGATCGAAACCTGGAATAGGGCATTCCCCAAGCACTAAACAAAAAGCCCCCGGTATTCGCAGTACCGGGGGCTTTTTGTTGTATTGGGTCGAGAAATATGCTATACTAAAAATAAGGCGCTGATCGTATCGACCGGTGGTCATGCTCTCTTGCCCGAATCGCTGATTCTTCCTGTACATGGAACGAAGCAGGGGGTCCGGGAGGGAACTTTTTTGAAGGAAACCGCCCGGAGCCCTGAAGGCGAAGGGAGGGATGTCGGATGACTCTGTTGGAGACTCTCGCACTGCTCACGTTCATTCTCACACTGCTGGGCCTGATCGTGGATGTGATTCGTCTGACCGTTGAGGTCATGGCAAAAACTTCGCAGAAGAAAGACGATGATAACAAAAAAGATTGACCGCCAACGGTTCCCAGCCACGCGGTCAATCTTGATTGCAGGGTAAGGAGCTGACCATGATAGGACCAGCGCCCCTTCTATTTTTATTATACCGTATCACTGCGCATTGTCAAGCTTTTTGCCCGCAAAAACCCCCGCTGACAGAGGGAAAAGTGTCAACGGGGGTCGGGGGTGATGTCGTATTTCGGTGGGAACTCCTTCAGTCAGAACCTGACGGTTCTGCCAGCTCCCTCGGTGAGGGGGCTGTCTGCGCAGCAGACTGGGGGAGTTGACGTTTGCCGTTTAATCGTCTGCGCTCTCGTCCAGATTGCCCAGCTTCTTGGCCTGCTCCACAACGGCAGGCACCAGCATCTCGGGCAGAACCTCGTAGCGGGCAAACTCGGTGGTGAACCAGCCGCGGCCTTGCGTGGTCTGCCGGATGAAGGTGGTAAAGTTTGCAAGCTCTGCCAGCGGCACTTCAGCGATGATGGTCTGCAGGCCGTCCTCGTCCGGCTCCATGCCCAGCACGCGGCCGCGGCGCTTGGTCACATCGCCCATGATATCGCCGGTGTTGTCGTTTGGCACATGAGCCTTCAGGGTGTGGATGGGTTCCAGAATGACCGGGCCGGCCTCCGGCATAGCGGCCTTGTAAGCCAGCTTTGCGGCCATAATAAAGGCCATCTCGGAGCTGTCCACCGGGTGGTAGCTGCCGTCCAGCAGGGTGGCTTTCAGGCCCACCACGGGGTAGCCTGCAAGCACGCCCTTTTCGGCGGCAAGGCGCACGCCCTTTTCAACAGCCGGGAAGAAGTTCTTGGGCACGCTGCCGCCGAACACCTTCTCCTCAAACACCACCTGCTCGCTGTCGCAGGGCTCAAAATTGATGACGACATCGCCGAACTGGCCGTGACCGCCGGTCTGCTTCTTATGACGGCCCTGCTTCTGGCAGGCCTTGCGGATGGACTCGCGGTAGGCGATGCGGGGTGCTTCCAGCCCGATCTCCACGCCGAACTTGTTCTTGAGTTTGGCCTTCACCACGTCCAGATGCTGCTCGCCCAGACCGCCGATCACCTGCTGATGGGTCTCGGCGTTGTTCTCGTAGCTCAGGGTGGGGTCTTCTTCCATCAGGCGGGCCAGTGCGCTGCTGATCTTGCCCTCGTCGCCCTTCTTGGCCACAGTGACGGCCATGAACAGGCTGGGCTTGGGGAACACGGGGGCGGGCAGCTTGACCACGCGCTCAGCGTCGCACAGGGTGTCGCCGGTCTTGGCGCTCACCAGCTTTGCCACTGCGCCGATGTCACCGGCAATGATGCCGTCGGAGTCCACCTGCTTTTTGCCAATGACGGTGAGGGGCTTGGAGATCTTCTCCACATCGCCGGTGCGGGCGTTGGTGAGGGGTTCGCCTGCAGTCACCTTGCCGCTGACCACGCGCAGGTAGCTCAGCTTGCCCACGAACGGGTCGGCCACGGTCTTGAACACGTAGGCGGCGGTAGGCTCGTCCACGGTGCAGTGCAGTTCCACCGGCTCGCCGGCGGCATCCTCGGCCAGCGTGCTGGCTTCGTGCTCCGGGCTGGGCAGGAGCTTGTGCATGTTGAACAGCAGCATATCCAGTGCCTGCTGGTTCACGGCGCTGCCGCAGAACACGGGGGTGATCAGGCCGTCCTTGACGCCCTTGCGCATGCCCTCCACGATCTCTTCGGTGGTGAAGGCTTCGCCGCCGAAGAACTTTTCCATCAGCTCATCGTCGGTCTCGGCAATGGCTTCGCTCATGGCCTCGATCAGGCCCTGAAAACGGTGGCCGATGTCCGGCAGATCCACCTGGATCTGCTTGCCGCCCTCGTACTTGAAGGCCTTCTGGCTGAACAGGTTGATGTACACGGGGGTGCCGTCGTCCAGCTTGGCGGGCACCACGCAGGGACAGACGGTGGAGCCGAACTTGATCTTCATATCCTCAAGGATCTTGAAGTAGTTGGCATTCTCCAGATCGCACTTGGAGACGAACACCATGGTAGCCTTGCCATTCTTGCGGGCCAGCTGGAACGCCTTCTCGGCACCCACAGTCACGCCGCTGCGGCCGGACACCACCACCAGCACGCTCTCGGCTGCGCGGATGCCCTCGTACTCACCGGCCTCGAAGTCGAACAGGCCCGGCGCATCGATCAGGTTGTACTTGATGCCCTCGTACTCCACGGGGACGACCGATGCAGACAGGCTGGCCTTGCGCTTTGCTTCCTCAGGGTCAAAGTCCGAAACAGTAGTGCCGTCCTCGACCCGGCCCATACGCTCGGCAGCGCCCGAAAAATAGACCAGCGCCTCGGTGAGCGTGGTCTTGCCGCTGCCGGCATGACCGGCAATCAGGATATTGCGGATGTTGTTGCTTGCGTATTTCATATCGGTTTTTCCCTCATTTCCGCCGCACGGAGCATTCTCTCCGCTTTTGTGGCATATTTTACAAAGATAATACCACACTCAAAATGATTTTTAAATATTTCGTTTGAAAATTCTGACGAATCAAGCGCCAAACTTCAGGGCAAGGTTTTGTGCAAGTTGCACGGCAGTGCCAAAGTTTATTGTAAAATCCACAGCGATACGCTATAATAAAAGGCAGAATAAAGGCACAAGGAGCATACCGAAATGAAACGTACCGATTACATCAACTGGGATGAATATTTCATGGGCATTGCGCTGCTCACGGCCATGCGCTCCAAGGACCCCAACAGTCAGGTGGGCGCGTGCATCGTCAGCTCGGAAAACAAAATTCTGTCCTTGGGCTACAACGGTATGCCCATTGGCTGCAGCGACGACGAGATGCCCTGGGAGCGGGAGGGCGCACCGCTGGACACCAAGTATATGTACGTGTGCCACGCCGAGCTGAACGCCATCCTCAACAGCGCCCACAATAATCTGAAAGGTGCACGGGTGTACGTGACTCTGTTCCCCTGCAACGAGTGCACCAAGGCCATCATCCAGTCGGGCATTGCCGAGGTGGTGTACTACGGCGACAAGTACCACGACAGCGATTCCAGCGTGGCGGCGCGGTTCATGTTCAAAAAGGCCGGCGTGAAGCTGACTGCCTATCAATCCACCGGACGGAAGGCCGAGCTGGAGCTGTGAACTTTTTTCATAGCATCTTGACTTTTGTGTGGGATTGCATATACTAAGGGTAGGAAGTTGGTTAGAACATTCCATTGTATCCACGCACAAAAAAGAGCCCTCTCAGAGTTGCAGCTCCGAGAGGGTTCTTTTTGTGCTTACTTGCCCTTGCGGTGACTCTCAAGCCACTTGCACAGGAAGTGTGCAGCTACCTGTGCTGCGACAGCCACCAGAAAATTGGTTAGAATGGTGTCCATGATATCCACCCCCTTCTGTTGCCAGAATGGAGAAGGGCAGCACAGCCAGTATAGCATATCCGACAGGGTATTGCAATTTTTACAGGATATCATTATAATAGAACTATATCTCGAATAAATATTCAACAATGCTTGCATAGAGAGGGAAATATACAATGAGTCTGAAGAACCGCAGCTTTTTGAAGCTATTGGACTACACCCCTGCCGAGATCGAAGAACTGCTGGACCTTGCCGCAGACCTGAAGGCAAAAAAGAAGGCCGGCATCCGCCACAATGACCAGCTGGCAGGCAAGAACATCGCCCTGATCTTTGAAAAGACCTCCACCCGCACCCGTTGCAGCTTCGAGGTCGCTGCTCACGATCTGGGCATGGAAGTGACCTACCTTGACCCGTCCGGCAGCCAGATCGGCAAGAAGGAGTCCATCGCCGACACTGCCCGTGTGCTGGGCCGCATGTTCGACGGCATCGAGTACCGCGGCTATGGCCAGCAGATCGTGGAAGACCTTGCCCACTACGCCGGTGTGCCGGTGTGGAACGGCCTGACCAACGAGTTCCATCCCACCCAGATCCTGGCCGACTTCCTCACCATCCGGGAGCACTTTGGTCACCTGAAGGGCATCAACTTCGTTTACTTCGGCGATGCCCGCTACAACATGGGCAACAGCCTGATGGTGGGCTGCGCCAAGATGGGCCTGAACTTCACCGCCTGTGCACCCAAGAAGTACCAGCCGGACGCTGCCCTCGTGGCCGAGTGCCAGAAGATCGCTGCCGAGACCGGTGCCACCCTCACCTTTGAGGAGGACCCCGCCAAGGCCGCCAAGGGTGCCGACGTGCTGTACACCGATGTGTGGGTGTCCATGGGTGAGCCGGTGGAGGTGTGGGCTGAGCGCATCAACGACCTTGCCGCCTACCAGATCAACCAGAAGCTGATGGACATTGCAGGCCCGCACGCTGTGTTCATGCACTGCCTGCCCGCCTTCCACGACCACAAGACCACCGTGGGCAAGGAGATGGGCGAGCGCTTTGGCCGCGATGCCATGGAAGTGACCGATGAAGTGTTTGAAGGCCCACAGAGCATCGTGTTCGACGAAGCCGAGAACCGGATGCACACCATCAAGGCCGTGATGGCTGCGACCCTTGGCTATGTAAAATAACGGATCACAAATAAAAAAGGGAGGCTGCGTTTGCAGTCTCCCTTTTGCTTTGCCTGTTAGGCCTCCTTCAGCTTCAGCACGCCAGCCTGTACCAGACGCTTGCGCAGCAGTGCACCCACGATGCAGCTCACCACGATCTTGGCGAGGTCCAGCGCAATGAACGGGTACACGCACACCGAAAGCGCATAGCCCAGATCGCACTGCATCTGGAACACGAACCATGCGGTGCCCAGCACGTAGCAGGCGGCATCGCCCAGCACAAGGCCGATGCCGGAGATCACCGGCTGGCCCTTGCTCTTTTCGATGAACAGACCGCCGATGAAGGCCAGCAGCAGGTAGCCCACCAGATAGCCGCCGGTGGGGCCTGCCAACTTGGCAATGCCCGCGCCGTAGCCGGAGAACACCGGCACGCCCACAAGGCCGATGAGCAGGTACACCGCCACGCTCAGGGTGCCGAACTTGGGCCCCAGCAGCCATGCGGTCAGGCAGATGACAAAGTTTGACAGCGAAATGGGAATGGCTCCGATGGGCACGCTCAGCGGGCCAAGCACGCACAGCGCGGCGGCCATCAGCGCAGTGACAGCCATCTGATAGGTGGTCAGTTTTTTGTTTTTCATAGAATAGAATTCCCCTCTGTTAAAAATTTACAAGGCATCTGTGCCCGAGTATAACGCGGCAGCGGGAAGACGGTCAACAATGAAGTTGCAGCAGGGTTTACAATAGGGCGTGTTGTAATGCATCGTAGAATATGGTAAGATGATAACAAAAAAGATTGACCGCCCTGCTTCCAAACTGTGCGGTCAATCTTTTTGACAAGCGGGATGGAAAGCTGACCCTTGCAGTCAGCGCCCCTTCTGTATTTATTATACCGCATCAGCGTTATTTGTCAAGGAGGTTCCCTATGGGTGGAGGACACGTATCGCGCCCCGATTTCGGGATGCCGCAGCCGGACCCGGCCTACCCACTGACCGAGTTCTACCTGCTTTTGCAGCACGCACTGGACAAAGCGGGCCGCTTTGCGCTGCCTGCGCTGTATGCCCGCGTGCAGGCACCGGCCCGGCACATCTATCTGGACGAGGCGCGGGAATATTTGAGCCTTTCGCCTACCGGGCGGGAGGGGGATATCCGCCTGCTGGCCGAGGGCAGTCTGCAGCTGCTGTACAACACCCTGCACGTCCAGCCGGACGGCACGCCTGCAGCCCTGCTGCTCACCGAGGAGTGCACCCGCGCCACGGTGGCGGTGCAGCTGCTGCCGCCCTTTGTGTGGGAGGACCCGCTGCCGCCGCTGCCGGACACCCCTGCGGCGCTGACGCTGCAGCTGACCATGCAGGATGTGATGCAGGCCGATACCGACCCGGAAGCGCTGGGCAGAAAGCTGGCTGGCACAGCGACGAACAAGCGCTGGCTGCACCATCCGAAGGCCGAGACCTTCCTTGCAGAACGGGTGGCCCTGCTGCAGAGAGTATATAAAAGGTGATTTTTATAAATTTTTCCAGCAATGCAATCTTCGGGGGCGTTCAGCCGTGTATAGGGTGAATGTCCCCCGTGGAACACGAATTCCACCAGCCCTGTACAGGCGGTAAAGGAGAGCTTGAAACTATGGGACAGCTGACCAGAAACGAAGTATTTACGCTGGCAGTGCAGAAATACAGCGATGCTGTTTACCGCGCTGCCATACACAACAGCCGATGCACAGCCGATGCCGAGGACGTGGTGCAGGATGTCTACGAGAAGCTCCTGCATTATAATGGTACGTTTGAGAGTGAGGAGCACCTCAAGGCGTGGCTGCTGCGGGTGGCCATCAACCGCTGCCGGGACCTGACCCGCGCAGCCCATCAGAAGGACACCGAGCTGGACGAGAACCTGCCCGCGCCCGATGCGTTTGAGGACGGCAGTGTGCTGGACGCAGTGCGCGCCCTGCCGGAAAACTACCGCAATGCCATCTATCTGCATTACTACGAGGGATACACGGCGGCGGAAATCGGCCGGATGATGGGCGCACCGTCCAACACGGTGCTGAGCTGGCTGCGGCGTGCCCGGGCGCAGTTACATACGATGCTGAAGGAGGAGATCGAAGATGAGGTGGTATGAGTACAAGATGGAGACGGACGACCTCTACGCCCCGGACGATCTGAAGGCAAAGCTGCTGGCCATGACAGACCAGTTGACCGAAGAAGAAAAGGCCCAGCCCATGATGAAAACCGACGCACCGGTACCAGCTCAGTCCGCCCCGGTGCAGCCGAAGAAGAAACTGATCCGCTTCCCCGCAAAGCGGGTGGGCGCACTGGCGGCCTGCCTTGCTGTGTGCGTGGTAGGCTATGGTGCTTTTGCCACCGGACAAATCGGCCTTGGCGCAAAGAGCAGCAGCCCGGCGGTCTATTATTCTGCGGACAGCACTGCGGCGGTGATGGCGGCAGGCGGCGCGGACCGCGCCGCTGTAGACAGCCCCATGGCAGCCGATTACAGTCTGAACACCCTGTCGCTGGAAAGCGGCGCAGACAACGGCACCGCTGTTTATTCGGAGGACGACGCGGCAGCAGCGGCCCATAGCACCGACCACGCAAAGATCATCTACACCGCGAACCTGAGCCTAGAAAGCAAGGACTACGACGCAGCCCGCGCTGCGCTGGATGCTGCCCTTGCTGAAGCGGGCGGCTATCTGGAATCCAGCAGTGAATACTCGGATGCCGGTGACAGCCGCAGTGTCAGCCTGACCTACCGGGTGCCACAGCAGAACTACGAGAACTTTCTTGCCGCCGTGGCCGAAGCAGGCAACGTGACCTACAAAAACCAGCAGGCCGACGACGTGACCGCCCAGTACATGGACGTGGAGACCCGGCTTGAGAATCTCAAGAACCAGCGAACCCGCCTGCAGCAGCTGCAGCAGCAGGCCGACAACCTCTCCGACCTGCTTGAGATCGAGTCCAGCCTGACGGATGTGCAGAGCCAGATCGAGAGCTGGCAGAGCCAGATGGACTGGTACAACGATCAGGTGGAAGAGTGCACCGTGTACGTGAGCCTGAGCGAGGTGAGCACCTACTCGCCGCCCAGCGAGGGCTTCGGCAGCCGCTTTGTCAGCGCCCTTTCCGCTGGCTGGCAGAACTTTGTGGATGGCCTGCAGCAGGTCATCGTTGCCCTTGCCGGTGCATGGCCGGTGGTGGTGATCGCAGCCGCCGCCTGCGCAGGGTTCGTGGTTTGGAAAAAGAAGAAAAAATAAATCAAAAAAATACTTGACATCCGCCCGCCCTTGTGGTATTATACTTGAGCAGTCAGCGAGAACCGCTGAGAGCACAAAGTAAATATCGCGGGGTGGAGCAGTCTGGTAGCTCGTCGGGCTCATAACCCGAAGGTCGTTGGTTCAAATCCGGCCCCCGCAACCACCAAGCGTTCTGAGATCTCTCAGAACGCTTTTTTGTTGTCTGGATCCGATACGAAGAAGGGGCTGCTGCACATCGTTTTAGCCGAAAGTGCAGCAGCCCCTCTTACTGTATCAAAAATTTACACCCACTCGCCGTTGAAATGGTAGCTGCCCACAAGGCCCGCACCGATGTGAACAACGTTTCTTCCATGGGCCGTGATGGCTCCGGCATCCGCATGATGATGTGGGCAGGCGCTACCATGGAGGCAGGCCCCCGTGCAGGTCAGGCAGCCGACATCAACAGCCGTCCGTCCTTCCCCTTCGGCGGTATCTGGCCCATCTTTGGCAACGACGGCAAGCGCTTCTTCAATGAGACCATCACCCGCCACGGCTCCGTGGGCTATCTGGACATGATGCCCGAAGGCCAGAAGATGCCCTACATCACCCACGGCTTCCTGCGGGCGGACAGCCGCAACAGCATGGGCTTCATTCTGCTGTACGGCAAAAAGAACGTCTCCCGCTACGGCTTCCGTCACTCGGTGCTGGAGGCCACACGCCGCCCGGTGTGCCATGTCATCCTGCAACGCTGCGCGGGCAGGGATATGCTGGACGATGCCGCTGCCGAGGCCCAGCTGGCCGAGGCGGATGAACTGTTGACGGCTGTGCTTTTTGTTCCGATGGGTGGAAAGTTCTTCCGCTTTCTTGTGATCGTGAAGGTTTTTGCCGGATTTTGTTTACGCACCCGGAAAAAGATGGTATGATAAACTAAGCATAATCGGGTAATATGGTAGCCGGAACGTCCTGCTGCGTGAGCGCCCTCAGGGGAGAAAATCGATGAAAAAATATCTCAAAGCGGTCGTGTCCGGGCTGTGCGCCGCGGCGCTGGCCCTTGGCTGCGTGAGCTGCGGCAGCAGCGCCCGCAAGGTGCTGGAATACGGCCTGAGTGGCCTTGCCGCTGCGGACCGCGAGACCGTGGAGCAGCGCATCGCCGAGGGTCAGAGCGCTGCGGACGCAGAAGCCGAGTTCCTGACCAACGATCACTTTGAGGCATGGTATCAGGATATCTGCGGTCAGCTCAAACAGTACGAGGACTGAGCCGACGGAACACGCTGAGGAAGAGAGGGGATGGCGATGCTGCGCAGACAGAAGGATACGGATGCCGCCCGGCGCAAAAAAACAGGCAGGCCTATCTTCCGCACCATTTTTAACGCCATGATGCTGGTGATGCTGGTGGAGGTGGTGCTGCTGGCAGTCAGCATTGCCATTACCAATGTGGACGGCAGGCTGAACCAGAACGCCAAGGACATGCTCAACATGCAGGTGCGCAACCGCGTCAGCTACGTGCAGGACCTGATGCAGGATGCACAGAACCTGACCGATCTGTCGGAGCACATCAACAATACCGTTCTTGCCATGCAGGAAGAAGGCCAGCTCAATCTGGCCGAACTGAACACGAGCCGTGAGAAGAGCGACGCACTGCTCACGGCCATTGCGCCGGAATTGGTGAACACCCTGCGAGCAAAACCGGTCAGTGGCATCTTTGTGGTACTGAACACCGTGAATCTGCACAACCTTGATGTGGGCTGCGGCCTGTCCGGCATCTACCTGCGGGATCTGGACCCGGATGCCCGCCCTTCGGAGGACAACGCCGATCTGATGATCGAGCGCGGCAGCTCGGCGGTGGTCAAAAAGCTGGGCATCACCACCGATAAAAGCTGGCAGCCCACCTTGCGCTACTACGGCCTGAAGGGCAACGGCTTTTCCAAGACTCCCTTCCAGACCGCGTGGGAGGACGGCGCAAGGCTGAACGCCGAGGATTACGGCCGCTGGACCACCAGTGCCTATAAGATAGGCAACGACAACCGCACCGCCATTGCCTACTCCCAGCCGCTGATCCTGCCGGACGGCACGATCTACGGTGTGGTGGGTGTGGAGCTGCTTACCAGCTACCTGCAGACAAAGCTGCCTTACAGTGAACTGCAGGACGGCAATACTGGCACCTACTTCTTAGTCTCCACCACTGCTGATGAGGAAGATACCTCCTTTATCGTCAGCAAGGCGGTCACTTCCAGCGAGGATATGATCACTTCGGAAGCACCGGCCGGCATGATGAACTGCGAACTCCGGGCGGACGAGTGCTGGCTGACGCTACGGAATAAAGACTATTATGCCGTGGCCCTGCCCATTACCCTGTACAGCCGCAACGCGCCATTTTCCAATGAGCGCTGGCTGCTGATCGGCACCGTGAACAGCAAGGTGCTGTTTGCCTTTGCAGACAATGTGCGCAACGTGATCGCCATTGCCATTGTGTTTACGCTGGTGCTGGGCGCGCTGGGCAGTCTGGTCATTGCCCGCAATCTGGCCCATCCGGTGGAGCTGCTGTATCACGAAGTGGTGGACGGGCAGGAGAAAAAGCAGTTCCCGCAGCTGTCCCATACCAACATCCGGGAGCTGGACCGTCTGGCCGATGCACTGACCAGCTTGAACAGCGAGCTGCTGAACAACTCCACAAAGTTTTTGCGCATCATGGACATGGCCAGTGTGGAGCTGGGCGGCTATGAGCTGAGGTTCGACACTGGCAGTGTGTATGTTACCGATAACTTTTTTGCGTTGCTGGGTGCCCCCCAGCCCAAGGATCACTTCCTGAGTGTGCGCCGCTTTGAGGAAAAGCTGAGCAACATCCAGCTTTCCCATCCCTGTACCACCACGGCAGAGGGAGACAAGATACTCACCATCCGCAGGGAGGGCGAGACCCGCTACATCATGCTGCGCGTCACCAACGACCAGACCACGCAGGTGGGGCTGGCTGAGGACGTTACCGCCACCACGCTGGAGCGCATGCGTATTGAGCACGAACGCGATTACGATATCCTGACCGGCCTGTATAACCGTCAGGCCTTCCACCGCGTGAGCGAAGAGCTGTTCCGCGATCCGCACCAGCTGGGCGTTGCAGCTCTGCTGATGATGGATCTGGACAACCTCAAGCACATCAACGATACCTACGGCCACGACTGGGGCGACCAGTACATCCACCGCACTGGCCGCTGCCTTGCGGAGAACACACCCAACGGCACTGTGGTGTCCCGCCTTTCCGGCGATGAGTTCGTGCTGCTGTTCTACGGCTATTCCAGTCAGGATCAGATCCGTGAGAAGATCCGCACCCTGAGCAGCGCCATGAAGAAGAGCGTTGCCATCCTGCCCAGCGGCAATGAGCTGCGTATCAGCATTTCCGGCGGTGTGGCGTGGTACCCGGCCAACGGCACCGATATGGACACCCTGAAAAAGTATGCCGACTTTGCCCTCTATCAGGTCAAGCGCACCAACAAGGGACATCTGGAAGAGTTCAGCATGGAGATCTACCAGCAGGAAGCACAGGCCGCACAGCTGAGACGCGACTTCCAGCAGCTGCTTACCGAGGAACGGGTGTACTATGTGTTCCAGCCCATCTTCTCGGCCCGTACCGGCAAGGTGATGGCCTACGAAGCCCTGATGCGCTCCGATATGGAAGCGCTGCGCTCGCCCGCTACCATCATGAAGCTGGCGCGGGAGCAGGGCGCACTGTGCGAGATCGAGCGGCTGACCTTCTTCAAATCGCTGGAGAACTTCGACCACCTGCGCAGCGAGGGCCTTGTGCGCAGGGACACGATGCTGTTCATCAACTCCATTGCAAGCGTCTGCCTGCCCAGAGAGGACAGCGAGTATATGGAAAGCCGCTGGCATGAGCTGTGCTGCCAGATGGTCATTGAGATCACCGAGGAAGAGGAGATCGACCACGAAGCACTGGAGGCCAAGCGCCATGTGCCGGGCTTCTCCGGCATGTTCGCGCTGGACGATTACGGCAGCGGCTTTGCCAACGAGAACAGCCTGCTGGAGCTTTCGCCCCGGTTCATCAAGGTGGATATCGCCATCATCCGCGGTATCGATACCGACCCGGACAAGCAGCAGATCGTGCAGAACATCGTGGCCTTCGCCCACCCGCGCAGCATGCAGATCATTGCCGAGGGTGTGGAGACCGCCGCCGAGCTGCGCAAGGTCATCGAGCTGGGCGCGGATGCGCTGCAGGGCTACTTCCTTGCAAAACCTGCCACCGTACCGGCCAAAATGGCACCTGCCGCCCGCAAGGTCATTGCCGAGTACAGCTCTGCATCCGACAACGGCTGAATACGAACATAAAAAGTCCCGCAGAAATGCGGGGCTTTTTGCATCTGCCACTGGCGTATTGCAGTTTGCTGCGGTATACTGGAACCGGGCAAACAACAGCACAGGAGGTGCTTTTTTATTATGGTACAGGTAGACCTTATCACCGGCTTTCTGGGCGCAGGCAAAACCACCTTTCTGCATCGGTATGTCCGGTATCTGGTGGCACAGGGCCACAATGTCTGCATTCTGGAAAACGACTTCGGCGCAGTGAACGTGGATGCCATGCTGGTGCAGGACCTTCTTGGCCCGAACTGCGACCTTGAGACCATCAGCGGCGGATGCGACTGCGACACCCACCAGCGCCGGATGCGCACCAAGCTCATTGCCATGGCCATGCGCGGGTTCGACCGGGTGGTGGTGGAACCCAGCGGCATCTTTGATGTGGACGAGTTTTTTGATGTGCTGCGGGACGACCCGCTGGACCGCTGGTATCACATCGGCAATGTGATCGCCATAGTGGATGCCATGCTGCCGGAAACGCTTTCGCCGCAGGCTGAGTACGTGCTGGCATCCGAGACGGCCAACGCGGGCCGGGTGCTGGTCAGCCGTACCCAGCTGGCCGGGCAGCAGCAGACCGCTGCCGCCGTGGCCCACCTGACCCGTGCGCTGGAGGGCTGCAAGTGCTCCCGCCGCTTTGCGCCGGAAGAGATCATCACCAAGGACTGGGCACGGCTTACCGATGCCGACCTTGCCGCCATTGCGGCCTGCGGCTGCAGGCAGGCCAGCTGCGAAAAGCTGCATTTTGACGAGCACGAAGCCTTCAGCTCTCTGTGCTTTCTGGAGCAGCACCTGACGCTGCAGCAGCTGCAGGCCGCTGCCGACCACCTGTTTGCGGATGCCGCCTGCGGCCATGTGCTGCGGGTGAAGGGATTTGCACCGGACCCGCAGGGCACCACCGGCTGGCTGGAGCTGAACGCCACCGCTGCCGGCAGAACGCTGGAACCCATCCCGCAGGGGCAGGATGTGCTCATCGTCATTGGCGAAGGACTGGACAAAGCGGCCATTGAAGCCCGGCTCAAGGCCTGTATTATCAACACAAAAACAACAGAATGGTGAAAAACAGAAGGAGAAAGAGAAGGAGGTCATGAACAAGACCCGGCAGGCTCCCTCGGCACGGCGCATCATCGGCATGGTGGTGGGTGTTATCATCATCGCCTTTGGCCCCTTCATCCAGTTCTTCGATGGACATTTCTCCCAGAAGGTGCTGAAATATAAACAAGAAAAGGAATAACAAAAAAGGCGTGGGCCTCCGAATGGAAGCTCACGCCTTTTACGATTACGATCAGAACTTGAACAGCGGGGTGCCGGCCAGCACATCGCCCTCGGCCAGCATCTTCAGCTCGCCCATGTCATCGCCGTTGGTCACGATGATGGCGGTAGCGGTGGGATGGCCTGCGGCGCGGATGGCGTCCAGATCCACCTTCAGCAGCGGGGTGCCGGCCTTGACCTTATCGCCCACCTTGACCAGTGCCTTGAAGCCCTTGCCCTGCATCTCCACAGTGTCCATGCCAACATGGATCAGGATCTCGATGCCGTCCTCGCTGGTCAGGCCCACGGCGTGCAGGGTGGAAGCCACCTGTTCCACGGTGCCGTCAAACGGAGCATACACGGTCTTGCCGGTGGGCTCGATGCCGCAACCGGGGCCAAGGATGCCCTGTGCAAAGGTCTCGTCGGGGATGTCGGCCTGTGCCAGCACCTTGCCGCGGATGGGGGTCAGAACGGTCTTGCTCTGACCGAAGAATTTGACAGTCTCTTCCTGCTCGGTCTTGCCGCCGAACAGCTTATCAAAAAAGCCCATGTTAAAATACCTTCTTTCCGATCATTTCATAGAGCCAGCTGGCCGGAACGCTGTCCTGCAAGGCCCACCAGCTCCAACCCATTGGTCTACCCAAAAGATACCACATTGTGAAAGAAATTGCAATTGGTATCCCGCATAAAACCGCCAAAAATCTTTGGCAGCATCACATCAGGTCGATCAGCTGCTCGATCTCCTCCATGCGGGTGGCCCAGCTGGTGGCAATGCGCATCACGGTGTGGGTGTCGTCGTACTTCTCCCAGAAGCCGAACTTTGCCAGTGGCTCCAGCGCTTCCAGCTGGCTGTTTTCCAGAATGGGGAACACCTGATTGGTGGGTGACTCCATATAGAAGCGGTAGCCCTTGGCAGCAAGGCCCTCCTTCAGACGGTCGGCGGTCTCGATGGCGTTCCGGCTGATGCGGGTGTACAGATCATCGGTGAACAGCACATCGAACTGCAGGCCCATCAGACGGCCCTTGGCAAGCAGCGCGCCCTGCTGCTTGACCATAGTCATAAAGTGGGCCGGTGCGCCGTGGGGAAACACCACGGCCTCGCCGCACAGCGCACCCACCTTGGTGCCGCCGATGTAGAACACATCGGTCAGGCGGGCGATATCCTGCAGGGTAACATCGGTGCCCTTGGCCATCAGACCGTAGCCCAGGCGTGCGCCGTCCATGAACAGGGGCATGTGGTACTCCTGACACACAGCGTGCAGCTCTTCCAGTTCAGCCTTGGTGTACAGGGTGCCGTACTCGGACGGGTGAGAGATATATACCATGCCGGGGAACACCATGTGGTCGTGGTTGGCATCGGCATAGAAGGTGGCGCACCAGTCGCGCACATCGGCGGCGCTCACCTTGCCCTCGTGGGCGGGCAGGGCAATGACCTTGTGGCCGGTATACTCAATGGCACCGGCTTCGTGTGCAGCCACATGGCCGGTGGCTGCAGCCATCACGCCCTGCCAGCGCTGCAGCATGGACGCAATGACGATGGCGTTGGTCTGGGTGCCGCCGGAGATGAAGGTCACGTCTGCATCCGGACAGCCGCAGGCAGCGCAGATCTTTGCTTTGGCGCTGGCGCAGTAGGGGTCGGTGCCATAGCCGGGCACCTTTTCAAAGTTGGTCTCGGCCAGCTTTTGCAGGATGGCAGGGTGTGCACCCTCACAGTAGTCGTTCTCGAAATACAGCATATCGTTACTCCTGATCCAGTGAGATAAAGTGTTGATAAGGCTATTCTACTACGGGGGAGAGGGAGTGTCAAATCGCGTCCCTCTTTACGGCAAAGGATTTTTACTGTATCTTTAGTTTTTCTATGGTATAATGCGGGAAACGGAATATATTATTTGGGAAGGGGAATGTGCATGAAAAAACAGACGCTTGTGCGGGATGCCACCGTAATGCTGCTGGCTCTGTTCGCCGCCTATGCCATGGTGATGCTTACACAGGCCGTTATGGGCCGCATTGAAGGCGTAGCAATGCTTATCTTTATGCTGGCGGTATTTGTCACCTCTATGTATACAGAAGGTTATGCGTGGGGCGTGGCGGCTTCGCTCATCAGCGTGCTGGCTGTGAACTTTGCCTTCCTCTCACCGTATTTCGCCTTCAACTTTACCCTGTCGGAAAACCTGTTCTCCGGCCTTGTGATGCTGGTGGTGTCCATCATGACCAGCACCCTCACCACCCGCATCAAAAAGCAGGAACAGCTGCGTATGGAAAGCGAGAAGGAGAAGATGCGTGCAAACCTTCTGCGCGCGGTTTCTCACGATCTGCGCACCCCGCTCACCTCCATCTACGGTGCCTGCTCCACTGTGATCGAAAATTATGACTCGCTGGATAAGGAAAAGACCATTAAACTGCTTGGCGAAGCCTGCAGTGATGCCCAGTGGCTGACCCGCATGGTGGAGAATCTGCTTTCCGTCACCCGCATCGACAGCGAGAAGGTGACGGTGCAAAAGACCCCCACTGTGCTGGACGAACTGCTGGATACGGTGCTGGTCAAGTTCCGCAAGCGCTACCCGGAGATCCCGGTGGAGTTGGAAACGCCGGATGCCTTTATCGTGATCCCCATGGATTCCATGCTCATCCAGCAGGTGCTGATGAACCTGCTGGAAAATGCTGCTCTGCACGCCGAGGGCATGACAAAACTGACCTTGAAGGTGTTCACGGTGGGCAATCGTGCGGTGTTCGAGGTGACGGACAATGGCTGCGGCATCCCCAGAGAACGGCTGAAAACGCTGTTCTCCGGCACCGACCCGGATGTACCGGCAGACAGCCGCAAGCACGGCATGGGCATCGGCCTTTCGGTGTGTGCGGCCATCATCAAGGCGCACGGCGGCGAGATCAAGGCCGAGAGCCGTCTGGGTGAGGGAACGACCATCCGCTTCTGGCTGGAGACCGAAGAAATTGAAATGGAGGATGCAGAAGATGAGCAATAACAAATTCAAGGTCCTGATCGTAGAGGATGAGGCAAATATCTGCAGCTTTATCGAAACGCTGCTCACCACCAACGATTATCAGGCTCTGGTGGCTCATACCTGTACCATGGGCCTGACTCTGTTCGCCTCCCACAACCCGGATCTGGTCATTCTGGATCTGGGCCTGCCGGACCGGGACGGGCTGGAATTCATCCGCACCGTGCGGCAGAAGTATATGACCCCCATCGTGGTGCTCTCGGCCCGCACCGACGAGATGGATAAGATCGAAGCGCTGGATCTGGGTGCCAATGATTACATCACCAAGCCCTTCAGCACCGGCGAACTGCTGGCCCGCGTGCGCGCTGCCCTGCGGCTGAACCGCTACAGTGCCATGCACGGCGGCAATGCCCCGGCGGGTGAGTTCCGCGCACAGGGAATGCGCATCAACTATGACCGCCGTAAGGTGTTCGTGGACGAGCAGGAGATCAAGCTTACCCAGACCGAATACAACATCGTGGCATTCCTTTCCCAGCATGCGGGCCGCGTGATGACCTATGCGGCCATCGTCAAGGCCATCTGGGGCGATACCGACATCGGCAGCACCAAAAAGCTGCAGGTGAACATGGCCAACATCCGCAAAAAGCTGGGCAGCCGTCCGGGCAGCAATGCCTATATCCTCAATGAGCTGGGCGTGGGCTACCGCATGATCGACGAGGATGCCCGCAGCGGGGAGATCAACGAATGATACTTGCACTGATCCTGTTTGCTGTTACCTATGTATTGATGCTGTGGCTGCAGCAGTACCGCCCGTGGGTGGCACTGTGCAGTGCGGTGCTCTTTATTGTGCTGGGCGAGGCAGGGGTCTACGAGTTTTCACTCCGCGCCGCGCTGCAGGCCGTGGATTATAATGTGCTGCTCATGATGGCGGGCACCATGGGTACGGTGGCACTGTTCATCGAGAGCAAAATGCCTGCCCGCCTGGCGGAAATGCTTATCGTCTGTGTGCCGGATGTCAAGTGGGCGGTGTGTATGCTGGCGCTGTTCGCCGGTGTCATCAGTGCTTTTGTGGACAATGTGGCCACGGTGCTCATGGTGGCACCGGTGGGCCTTGCCATTGCCCGCAAGCTGAAGATCTCGCCGGTGCCGGTGCTCATTGCCATTGCGGTGTCCTCCAACCTGCAGGGCGCGGCCACGCTGGTGGGCGACACCACCAGCATCCTGCTGGGCAGCTTTGCCGACATGAATTTCTTCGATTTCTTCTGGATGCGGGGCCGTCCGGGCATCTTCTGGGGCGTAGAGCTGGGCGCACTTGCTTCGCTGGCAGTGCTGCTGTGGCTGTTCCGCCGCGAGACCCAGCCTATCGCCGCAAAGGTGGAGACTGAGGTGGAGGATGATGTGCCCACTGCCCTGATGCTGCTGACGGTAGGTCTGCTCATTGCGGCATCCTTCCTGCCGGAGCCCGCCGCCGGGCCGCTGCACACGGTGTACGAGCTGCGCAGCGGCCTTGTGTGCATGGGGCTGTGCCTGTTTGGCGTGGCGCGCGCCTGCCTGCGGGCAGGGTCAGCAAAGCCGCTGGCGCATGTGCTGGGCGAGCTGGACTGCGACACCCTGCTGCTGTTGTTTGGCTTGTTCATCGTGATCGCGGGCATCCACGCGGCGGGTGTTATCGACGCAGCAGCCCGGCTGTTCCATGCCGTGGCAGGGGAAAACCCCTTCCGGCTGTTCACCCTGCTGGTGGTGGTGTCGGTGGTGCTTTCGGCCTTCATCGATAACATCCCTTACGTGGCCGCCATGCTGCCGGTGGTGCAAAGCATCGCCGCCCTGATGAACGATGGCGTGGGCGTGGAACCCTATGTGTTTTACTTCGGCCTGCTCACCGGTGCAACGTTGGGTGGCAACCTGATCCCCATCGGTGCTTCGGCCAATATCGCGGCCATTGGCATTCTGCGCAAAAACGGCGAGACCGTCACCACCCGCGACTTCCTGCGCATCGGCGTGCCCTTTACGCTGGCTGCCGTGCTGGCAGGCTATGCGTACCTGTGGCTGGTGTGGGGCAAAGCCTGATCTTCTGGCCTCCGGAACGGCTGCCTGCTGAAGAAAAAAACAAAGAAACTCCGACCCTCTGCACCGCCGGGAAATCGGCCTGTAGAGGGCCTTTTTCGCGAAAGTATGACGTTTTGTAGTGGGGAAAAAGTTTTTTTGAAAAAATGCTTGACAATTCTGCCATATCTGGTATAATAACTATCGTTCCGAGCGTCACAGCTCACGAATAAAACAGAATATGCGGATATGGCGGAATTGGCAGACGCGTTAGATTCAGGTTCTAATCGGGGCAACTCGGTGGAGGTTCAAGTCCTCTTATCCGCACCAAGAAAAACCAGTACACAATGTGTACTGGTTTTTCTTTTTCGGTGCGGAAGAGAACTTGAACAGCAACGACGACGACCGCAGCCAGCGGCTGAAACAGGGAGGAGTTGTTGGGGCCGCGTTCTGATTTTTCAAAGCCCTGCCAAGGGGCTGCAGAAAAATCAGCAAACGCAACCCGTAAGGCCCTGACCGCCAGATTCCGCCGCGGTTCCCAACCCGTAGAAATGTCTATCGGGAGGCTGCCGCTTATTTTGCTTCACCCAACAATTCCCCTTTCGTAGTAACAGCGGGTAACATGGACACCGGCTGCGTAGAACTGCTGCTCCGGAATGGGAGAAAAATTTCCATTGACTGTACCGGGGTCGAGGATGCACTGGACGTGACCATGGCGCAGAGGTCAGAGTTGGATTATCTCATCTATAATGACCCGCTGGGCTATGCCGAATTGATTCTGAACGGTGACCCGGAGAAATACTTGAAAACCGTAACCGGGAGCCATGGGTTAGAAGATTAAAAATCACGAAAAGCTGGCGATGAAGGAGGCTGTCAAGGACGGCGTGGAGTTGATTGGCTATACTATGTGGGGCTTTATCGATCTGGTCTCCTGCGGCAGCATGGAAATGTCCAAGCGGTATGGCGTGATCTATGTGGATCAGGACGATGCCGGTCACGGCACACTGGCTCGCAGTAGAAAAGACAGTTTTTACTGGTATCAGAAGTGTATCGCCACCAATGGTGAAGACTTAGAAGGCTAAATGAAGGCAGGAAACTGTCTGCGGTTTTCGGCGTGTTCAGGGAGGGAAAGTTTTTATGAACGAACAGACAAAAGCGCAGGTGGAAGCTTATGCAGAAGAATGCCGCACCGAACAGCTGGAACTGCTGCGCACACTGGGAAAGATGCCTGCTCCGACCCGAAAGGAGGATTTTCGGGCAGCATTCTGCCGGGATTGGCTCCGGGCACAAGGGGCAGAAAATGTCCGCATCGACAGCGCTAAAAATGTGATCTGCAAACTGGGGCCGGACACCGAAGAACTGGTCGTTTTTGCCGCCCACACGGATATTGTGTTCCCAGATGTAGAAAATCTTCCCTTGCGGGAAGCGGGCGGCAAGCTATTTGCGCCGGGCATCGGCGATGATACTGCCAACCTCGTCAACTTGCTGATGGCTGCAAAATATCTGATCCAGAAACAAACCGCGCTGGAATATGGTGTGCTGGTGGTGGCGAATGCCTGCGAAGAAGGTCTGGGCAATCTGGACGGTACGAAGGCGTTGTTTGCCAAGTACGGCACCCGTATTCAGGGGTTCTATTCTTTTGATATCTATATGCCGCTTTGCTGCAGCAGTGCCGTGGGTTCTTATCGGTATAAGATCACCTGTAAAACGCCCGGTGGTCATTCCTATGCAAATTTTGGCGACCCCAGTGCCATTCAACTGCTGTGTGGACTCGTGAATGAACTGTACCAGATCCAGCCACCGGTACGTTCCCGCACCACCTATAATGTAGGGCGTATCGAGGGCGGCACAACGGTCAACTCCATTGCACAGCAGGCCTCCATGCTGTACGAGTTCCGTTCCACTGCACAGGATTGTCTGGAAGAGATGGAAGAAAAATTCCGTCGTGCTGTAGCGCACTGGAATGGCAGAGGCGGCGATTTTGAGGTGGAGCTGCTGGGCATCCGTCCCGGCAACGGCCCTGTTGACCAGAAAAAACTCGGTCAATTCACGGCAAAAAGTAAAGAGATTGTTCGCACCTTCACAGGCCGTGAGCCGGACGAAACACCCAACTCCACGGACAGCAACATCCCGCTTTCGCTGGGCATCCCGGCCAATACCATTGGTACGATAGATGGCGGATCGGCGCATACCCGGCAGGAGTGGGTGGACATTGCCAGCTTGCCCACAGGATTGAAAATCGTTCTTGGGCTGATGCTGGAGTATCAGAAAAACGATTGCTTTTGAAATAAGCATGGGGTGTTCTGGCGGCAGTAGGGGGCTGTTGCAAAATAGCTCCAACAAAAAAATGAGATAGACTTCCCCGAAAGGGGTTACCTATCTCATTTTTTGTTGTAAGCTGAGGTTGTGAAAAAACAGATACAACAGAAACAGTATTCCCGACAAAATAAACTGCCAAACAAAAAGCCCCCGCATTATGATGCCAAGCAGGGTCGTAATGCGGAGGCCGCTGTTCTTTCAGAACAGCACAAAGGAGAAATTATGAAAATGCAGTAAAGGTTATCCCATGGTCACCTGCACCTCTACCACAGCGCCTTCTTGTGCCAGCGGCAGCAGGCTGCCCTCAATGGGCTTGCCATCCACAGCGACGTTTTTCACACCGTACTGGACTGCAGCGGTATTATCCACTGCAATGTGATAGGTTGCGCCCCGGTAGCGGCGGGTAACGGCGAAGCCGCCCAGCGTGTGTGGGATACAGGGGTCTACCTTCAGGCCGTCCAGCGTGGGCTGGATGCCAAGGATATACTGGCTCACATTGAAGAAGGTCCATGCGGCAGTGCCGGTCAGCCAGCTGTTCTTTGCTTCGCCAAAGGTGGGGGCATCCTTACCGGCCACCATCTGGCTGTAAACATAGGGTTCGGTGCGGTGGATCTCGGAAATATCCTCGATGTAGGCCGGGCATGTCTTGCGGTACACCTCAAAGGCCCGGTCGCCATGCCCCAGAACAGCTTCGGCACAGCTGATCCACGGATTGTTGTGGCAGAAGATACCGGCGTTCTCCTTGTATCCCGGAGGATAGCTGGAAATTTCGCCCAGATTGAGCTGATAACTGGTGTATGCAGGTTGGTGCAGAACCACACCGTACTTGGTATCCAGCCGTTCCTCTACGCTCTTCAATGCCTGCGCGGCCTGACCGGTCTCCTTGCCAATGCCAGCCATAACGCACATGCCCTGCGGCTCAATGAAGATCTGGCCCTCGGTGCACTCCTTGCTGCCAACAGGCTTGCCAAAAGCATCGTAGGCACGTCGGAACCATGCGCCGTCCCAGCCAGAGGTCAGGGCCGCCTGTTCCACGCCGTCCACGGCCTTGCGGGCCGCAGCGGCTTCATCGGCAAGGTTCAGGTGGTCGCACAGTTCGGCGTACTCGTGGCCGTACTTGACGAACATGCCCGCAATGAACACGCTTTCGGCCACAGGGCCTTCGCTGGGACCGGTGATCTGGAAGCTCTCGCCCGGGTGCTCCGAGAAACAGTTCAGGTTCAGGCAGTCGTTCCAGTCGGCGCGGCCAATGAGCGGCAGGCCGTGGGGGCCAAGGTGGGTGACGGTAAAGTTGAAGCTGCGGCGCAGATGCTCCATCAGGCTCTGTGCCTTGCTGGCATCATTATCAAAGGGCACCTGCTCGTCCAGAATAGACCAGTCGCCGGTCTCGCGCAGATAGGCGGCAGTGCCGGCAATGAGCCACAGCGGGTCATCGTTGAAGCCGGTGCCGATATCGCGGTTGCCTTTCTTGGTCAGGGGCTGGTACTGGTGGTAGGCGCTGCCATCCTCAAACTGGGTGGCGGCGATATCCAGAATGCGCTCCCGTGCGCGGGACGGAATGATGTGTACAAAGCCCAGCAGATCCTGACAGCTGTCGCGGAAGCCCATGCCGCGGCCGGTCCCGCTTTCAAAGTAGCTGGCCGAGCGGCTCATATTGAAGGTGACCATACACTGATACTGGTGCCAGATGTTCACCATACGGTCCAGCTTTTCCTCGCCGGATTCCAGATGGTAGGTGGAGAGCAGAGCTTCCCAGTGGTCGGCCAGCGCCTTGCGGGCCGCGTCCACCTGTGCATCGGTGGCATAGCGTGCGATCATGGCATGGGCACGCTCCTTGTTGATAACACCGGGAGCCGTGAACTTTTCTTCCTGTGGGTTCTCGATGTAGCCCAGACCGAAGAGGATCTTCTTTTCCTCACCCGGTGCAAGGGTGACATGGATGTGCAGCGCGCCCACCGGTGCCCAGCCGTGGGCAATGCTGCCGGAGCAGTGCCCGGTGCGGACGGCCTGCGGGTCTGCAGGGCCGCCATACACACCGCAGAAGGCATCGCGGGTGGTATCAAAGCTGGTAACGGGCGTATTGCTCCAGAATACCGCATAGTGATTGCGGCGCTCACGGTATTCCGTCTTATGGTAGATGATGGCCGGCTCCACCTCCACCTCGCCGGTGGAGAAGTTGCGCTGGAAGTTGGAGCTGTCGTCAATGGCATCCCACAGGCAGAACTCCACATAGCTGAACACATCCAGCTCTTTTACGGCATCCGTCTTATTTTTCAAAGTCAGGCGGTCCAGCTCACAGGCATCGCCGGTGGGCACGAACAGCTCCTGCGCAGCGGAAACACCGTTCTTCTCACCCTCCAGAATGGTATAGCCCAGACCGTGGCGGCAGGCGTAGCTGTCCAGCTCTGTCTTGGTGGGCTGCCAGCCGGGGTTCCAGACGGTATCGCCATCCTTGATGTAAATGTGGTGGCCGTCCATATCCAGCGGGGAACTGTTATAGCGGTAGCGGGTCAGGCGGCGCATCCGAGCGTCGCGGTAAAAGCTGTAGCCGCCCGCCGTGTTGGAAACAAGACTGAAGAAATCCTCGCTGCCAAGGTAGTTGATCCAGGGCAGGGGCGTTTGCGGAGTGGTGATGACATATTCTTTGCGTGCGTCATCAAAATGGCCGAATTTCATAAATGCTTCCTCCTTATCAGCTGCCGGTAGCCCCGGCGGCATCGCTTTTGCGAAAACGATTAAGGCAGACGGTCAAAGCATTCTCTTTGCTTCTAGCATAGCCCAAGCAGGCCAAAAAAGCAAGAGGATTTTCTAAAAAAATTCTGAAAGTATCTTTCATAAATACGTATGTTTCCATGATTTTCAGAAAATTTATTTCAAGCACGCTTTTTGTGCTTCCTGTAAGCGAAAACGCTGAAACACAATTTATAGGTAATATTATATACGGCGAAAATCATAACGAAACTGCAACGAAAATCTTTTGATTTTAACCGAAATGTAACGAAACCCATCCAAGATGCACAATTTCGGTTCTTCAGAAACGAGCAAAACGCCAAAATTGAGTCAAAAGCAACGAAAGTTATTCTTTTGAGCTTGATTTTTCGTACAAAATACGCTATCATGAAATTGCGAAAACGATTAAGGACTTGACGGAGAACATCCCCCGTAAAACGTTCTTCGGAAGGAGGCAAACGAGCGATGCCGTCCCTGAAAGATCTGGCAAAGGAATGCGGCGTATCGGTGGCAACGGTCAGCAAGGCGCTGAACGACCAGCCGGATATCTCGCCTGCCACACGAGAACGGGTGCGGGCCGCAGCGCACCGTATGGGCTACCTGCCCAATGCTGCCGCCCGTTCCTTGAAAACAAACCGTACTTACAATCTGGGCGTTCTGTTCGTGGATGAACGGCAGAGCGGTCTGACCCACGAATACTTTTCCGCCGTACTGGACAGCTTCAAGGTGGAAGCCGAGAAACACGGCTACGACATCACCTTTATCAACCACAATATCAGCGGCAAAAGCATGAGCTACCTTGAGCACTGCCGCTATCGCAATGTGGACGGTGTGGTGATTGCCTGCGTGAACTTCTACGAGCCGCAGGTGGTGGAGCTGGTGAACAGCGAGGTGCCGGTGGTCACGATCGATCATGTGTTCAATAACCGCATGGCGATCCTCTCGGATAACGTTTTCGGCCTGAAGGCACTGGTGCGGCAGGCATGGGCCTGCGGCCACCGCCGCATCGCCTTTATCCACGGCGAAAAAACCGCCGTTACCGAGAACCGCGTTGCAGGTTTCTATCAGGCCTGCGAAGAGCTGGGCCTGAAGATCCCGGAAGCTTATGTGCGGGAGGGCATCTACCATGATGCTGACCGCTGTGCCGCCGAGACCAAAGCGCTGCTGGAGCTTCCGCAGCCGCCCACCTGCATCATCTTCCCGGACGATTTCTCCGCGCTGGGCGGCTACAACGCCATCAGCGAAGCGGGCCTTTCGATCCCCGAGGACATCTCGGTGATGGGCTACGACGGCATCTACCTTTCCCGGGTGGTCAAGCCTCAGCTGGTGACTTACCAGCAGAACACCGCCGCGCTGGGCCGCACGGCTGCCGACAAGCTCATTGAGCTGATCGAGCATCCAAGAGTGACCCTGCCCGAACAGATCCGCGTTTCCGGCAAATTGCTGGACGGCGGGTCGGTCAGCATTCTTTAATATGTCTCTAAAGGCTCTTGCTACGGAACCTTTTATGAAGAACACTTTTGTAAATAATGGAAAACCATGAAGGAGGTTTACCCTTATGAAAAAGATCTCTCGCCGTAATTTCCTGCTCGCTTCCGGTGCCGTGACCATTGGTGCAGCTCTGGCTGCCTGTGGTGGTTCTTCTTCCACCAGCACCGCTTCTTCTGCTCCGGCTTCCTCTGCTGCTTCCGCTGCTCCCGCAGCACAGGGCAAGGTGCTGAACATCTGGTGCTGGAATGATGAGTTCCAGAGCCGCTTCAACGACTACTATCCGGAAGTTTCCGAGATCGCAGCCGACAAGTCCACCACCACCCTGAAGGATGGCACCGTTGTGAAGTGGACCATCAATGCCAACGAGAACAACAACTATCAGAACAAGCTGGACGAAGCCCTGCTGAGTCAGGACAGCGCTGCTGATGACGACAAGATCGACATCTTCCTGATCGAGGCTGACTATGCTCTGAAGTATGTGGATTCCGATTACGTTCTGGATGTCAAGGCAGACATCGGCCTGACCGACGACGATCTGGCTGGCCAGTACCAGTACACCAAGGACATCGTTAGTGTGGACGGCAGCCAGCGCGGCACCACCTGGCAGGCAACTCCCGGTCTGTTTGCATACCGCCGCAGCATTGCCAAGGATGTTCTGGGCACCGATGATCCCGCCGAAGTGCAGACCTACCTGTCCGACTGGGATAAGTTCAATGATGTAGCTGCACAGGCAGCTGCCAAGGGCTACAAGATGCTGTCCGGCTTTGATGATGCATACCGCACCTTCTCCAACAACGTGGCAGCTCCGTGGGTCACCGGCACTACTGTTACCGTTGATGAGAACATTATGAAGTGGGTCGATCAGACCAAGGAGTACACCGATAAGGGCTATAACAACAAGTCCAGCCTGTGGGACAGCCAGTGGGCAGCCGATCAGGGTCCCACCGGTAAGGTGTTCGGCTTCTTCTACTCCACCTGGGGCATCAACTTCACCCTGCTGGGCAACTCGCTGGAGACTCCTGTCGCTGAGGGCGGCAAGGAAGAAGTTGGCAACGGTATCTACGGCGATTACGCTGTGTGCGAAGGCCCTCAGCCCTACTACTGGGGCGGCACCTGGATCTGCGGCGCAGCCGGCAGCGACAACATCGAGACCATTAAGGATGTTATGCAGAAGCTGACCTGCGATGAAGCCATCATGAAGCAGATCACCATGGATACGCAAGACTACACCAACAACGAGAAGGCTATGAACGAGATCGCAAACAGCGATTACAGCTCCGCTTTCCTGGGCGGCCAGAACCACATCGCTCTGTTTGCAGAGGCTGCAGCCAAGATCGATATGTCCAACGCCGGTCCGTACGATCAGGGCCTGAATGAGAGCTTCCAGAATGCATTCAAGGATTACTTTACCGGCAACGTGGACGAAGATACCGCAAAGGCAAACTTCGAGACCGCTATCAAGGAGAAGTATCCTGAGCTGACCGACGTGGTGTGGCCCGCATAATAGCAGCCGACCCTAAAACGGAAAAGTGAATACGCAGGGGCGGGCCGGACGCTGTTCCCGCCCGCCCCTGTTCTTTCCGCAAATTTATCAGGAGGCGATCCTTATGGGAGAAAAGAAAAAGAAAGGGTCGATCAGCTACGCGAAATGGGGCTACATCTTCATTGCGCCGTTCTTCATCATCTTCGCGGTATTCCAGCTGATCCCTCTGGCATCCACCATTTACTACAGCTTTTTTGAATATTACCGCAGCGGCCTGAAGATCATCGGCCCCAGCTTTGTGGGCCTGAAAAACTACATTACCCTGTTCGCAACCGATCTGCCCAAGTACTTTGGCAACACGCTGATCCTGTGGATCATCGGCTTTATCCCGCAGATCGCCGTCTCGCTACTGCTGGCGGCATGGTTCACCGACCTGCGCCTGAAGCTGAAGGGCCAGACCTTCTTCAAGACGGTCATCTACATGCCCAACCTGATCATGGCCTCCGCCTTTGCAATGCTGTTCTTCGCGCTGTTCTCGGACAACGGCCCGGTGAACGCCGTGCTGCAGAGCATGGGCTGGATCGATGCACCCATCAGCTTTTTGAACACCGTGTGGGGCAACCGCGGGCTGATCGGCCTGATGAACTTCCTGATGTGGTTCGGCAACACCACCATCATGCTGATGGCGGCCATCATGGGCGTAGACCCCACCCTGTACGAAGCGGCTGAACTGGACGGCTGCACTCCGAACCAGATGTTCTGGAAGATCACCATTCCGCTGATCCGTCCCATCCTTGTTTACGTCATGATCACCTCCATGATCGGCGGCCTGCAGATGTTCGATGTGCCGCAGATTTTGACCAACGGCAAGGGCGGCCCGGACCGCACCTCCACCACCATGATCATGTACCTGAACAACCACCTGTTCAGCAAGAACTACGGCATGGCCGGTGCAGTCTCGGTGGTGCTGTTCCTCGTGTGTGCAGTGCTGTGCGTTGTGGTCTACTTCTCCCTTACCAAGGAGGATGACGGCCTGACCCGCGCCCAGCGCAAAGAACTGAACGCCGCCAAAAAGGCAGCAAAAGGAGGGAAATGATTATGGCACACACTCCTAGAAATCAATCGGAAAAAGCAACACTGGCTGCACGCCGCGCATGGTGTTATCTGGTGCTGGTGCTCATCAGCTTTTTGTGCCTGTTCTTCTTCTATGTGCTGGTGATCAACTCCACCCGCACCCACTTCGAGATCCAGAAAGGCTTCTCGCTGCTGCCGGGCAAATCGCTCATTACCAACTTCCAGAACGTGCTGGCCGATGCTAACATCCCTGTCATCACCGGCATCCGCAACAGCCTGATCGTCTCTGCCTGCTCGGCGGCGTTCAGCGTGTACTTCTCGGCCCTGACGGCCTACGGCATCTACGCCTATAACTTCAAATTCAAAAAGGCCGCGTTTGCCATTATCCTGCTGATCATGACCATGCCCACGCAGGTGTCGGCTCTGGGCTTTTTGCAGCTCATCACCAAGATGGGCCTGAAGAACAGCTTTATCCCGCTGATCCTGCCCAGCATTGCAGCGCCCACCGTGTTCTTCTTCATGAAGCAGTATCTGGACGCTTCCCTTCCCATGGAGATCGTAGAGGCTGCCCGCATCGACGGTGCAGGCGAGTTCTACACCTTCAACAAGATCGTGCTGCCCATTATGAAGCCCGCTTTGGCAGTGCAGGCCATTTTCTCCTTCGTGGCCAGCTGGAACAACTACTTCATTCCCGCTCTGGTGCTGGACAGCGCCGACAAAAAGACCCTGCCCATCCTGATCGCACAGCTGCGCAGTGCAGACTTCCTCAAGTTTGATATGGGCAAGGTTTACATGATGGTGGCTATCGCCATTCTGCCCGTCATCATCGTGTACCTGCTGCTTTCCAAGTTCATCGTCCGCGGTGTTGCTTTGGGCGGCGTGAAAGGCTGACGGCATTTTGCCGCACACAACAAAAGGGTCCCGGAGAAAATTCCGGGACCCTTTTGCTGTGTCTAGGATATAAGGAATTTTTAGAAGAGATCAGGAGAAAAAACAAGGCATACACATTCTGTCGGAGGTTTTAAGGGGATAAGATTTACTCGCCGCGGACGGCTGCGAAACCTGCTTCCAGATCAGCAATGATATCGTCGATGTGCTCAGTGCCGATGGACAGGCGGATGGTGTTCTGATAGATCTGCTGCTCGGCCAGCTCTTCGTCATTCAGCTGGCTGTGGGTGGTGGAAGCCGGGTGGATGACCAGACTCTTCACATCAGCAACGTTTGCCAGCAGGGAGAAGACCTTCAGGTTATCGATGAACTTGAATGCTTCCTCGCGGCCGCCTTTGATGTTGAAGGTAAAGATGGAAGCACCGCCGTTGGGGAAGTACTTCTCGTACAGGGCGTGATCCGGGTGATCCGGCAGGGAGGGGTGGTTGACCTTTTCCACCTGCGGGTGGTTTGCCAGAAACTCGACTACCTTCTTGGTGTTCTCCACATGGCGCTCGATACGCAGGCTCAGGGTCTCGGTGCCCTGCAGCAGCAGGAAGGCGTTGAACGGCGAAATGGTGGCACCGGTATCACGCAGCAGGATCGCACGGATGTAGGTGACAAAAGCTGCGGGGCCTGCTGCATCGGCAAAGGAAACGCCGTGGTAGCTGGGGTTGGGGTCAGCAATGTTGCCGAACTTGCCGCTTGCCTTCCAGTCAAACTTGCCGCTGTCCACAATGATGCCGCCCAGCGTGGTGCCGTGGCCGCCGATGAACTTGGTGGCGGAATGAACAACGATATCTGCGCCGTGCTCAATGGGACGGATCAGGTATGGGGTGCCGAAGGTATTATCGATGACCAGCGGCAGGCCGTGCTTGTGCGCGATGGCTGCAATGGCATCGATATCGGGGATATCGCTGTTGGGGTTGCCCAGAGTTTCCAGATAGACGGCCTTGGTGTTGGGCTGGATGGCATTCTCCACCTCAGCCAGATCGTGTGCATTGACAAAGGTAGTGGTGACACCGAACTGGGTCAGGGTGTGCTCCAGCAGGTTGTAGCTGCCGCCGTAGATGGTCTTCTGAGCCACGATGTGGTCACCGGCCTGTGCCAGTGCTTCGATGGTGTAGGTGATGGCAGCGGCACCGGAGGCGGTTGCCAGAGCAGCCACGCCGCCCTCCAGAGCAGCGATGCGCTTCTCGAACACGTCCTGCGTGGAGTTGGTCAGGCGGCCATAGATGTTGCCGGCATCTGCCAGACCAAAGCGGTCTGCTGCGTGCTGGCTGTTGCGGAACACATAGGAAGTGGTCTGGTAAATGGGCACTGCACGGGAATCGGTTGCGGGATTGGCCTGCTCCTGGCCAACGTGAAGCTGCAGGGTCTCAAATTTATAGTTAGACATAGTATTTTACCTCTCTATTTGTACTTATAGTATAATTTTCTGATACAAAAAATCCCGATGCGTGATACAAAAGCGCATCGGGCAAACACAATTCAAAGCGATTCTGTCAATGTCACATTCGGGTACACATTCGTGCACAGCAAGAGGGCATCGTACAGTTCACAGCCAGATGTTCTGCCCGGTCACCGCACATTCGCCCACAGCGGAAGTTTGCATGCAGCAGGTCGTTCCAAATCAGCTTCATATCCGTGCCCTCCTTTCCCGTAAAATTCTTTCCCACTCATCTACAAACCGGCACCTCTATCTGCTCTGTACCGGGAAGCAAAACCTTTGTTTTCTTTTTCCCACTAGGTTTGTGGATTTGTTGTTTGCATTATATTCCCTCTTACCCAGTTTGTCAATAGGTTAATTCCAGTTTTTTGCAAATTGAGTTTTCTGCACGATGTGAAGCCCGCATTTGCAGCATCCCGTTGTGCAGTTCCAACAGGAGTAACACTTCTGCTTCTTCGAAAATTTTTATTTTTCCATTGATAAAACCTTAAAATTTTATTGTTATACTAAAGCTGTTCCTTGCAAACGCCCTGCAAATCGTTTATTATGGTAGCGTTCTTTTTTATCATCAAAGGAGTTTTTTCGATGCTGCATCGTTTCTTTCATTTTTTAAAGCAGAGCCTGCTCGTTGTTCTTTGCATCCTGCTGCTTGGCGGGCTGCTGGCAGGCGGCTGGTTCTTTTATCAGGGTAGGCAGCTGTACCGCAGTGCCGCCAGCAGTTACCCAGTGGCTTCCATGTACGACACCATCTGTGCCCGCGGGAGCTATACTTCCTACGATGCGCTGCCGCAGATCTATATTAACGCAGTCATCTGCACCGAGGACGAGCATTTTATGACCCACAAGGGCATCGACCCGGGGGCCATTGCCCGCGCCCTGCTGGCCGACCTGCGCACCCACTCGCTGGCCGAGGGTGGCAGCACCCTGACCCAGCAGCTTGCCAAGAACGAGCTGTTCACGCAGGACAAGCATCTGGCCCGCAAGGCTGCCGAGATGCTTGCTGCTTTTGATATTGAAAAGACCTACTCCAAGCAGCAGATCTTTGAGATGTACGCCAACACCATCTATTTTGGCAGCGGGTATTATGGCATTGCAGAAGCTGCCGAGGGCTACTTTGGCAAGGAACCGGCCCAGCTGACCGATGCCGAAGCGATCTATCTGGCGGGTATGCCCAACGCGCCTTCCACCTACGCCAGCAGCCCGGAGCTTGCCTTCAAGCGGATGCAGGTGGTGCTCAAGCGGATGGTCAAGTGCCGCGTGCTCACCCAGCAGCAGGCCGATGCCATTGCCGCAGATGCTGAAAACTTAACGGTTTAAACAAGACACCGCGCCCTGTCTGCTGCGGATCAGACAAGGCGCGGTGTTTTGTTTTGCGGTATTTGGTTTGGTAAAGGAGGAATCATGTTACCCGTTCAGGCGGTTGCGGCCCCGCCTGTCGGTAGCATTATCATACCAAAGAATTTCTGCGAAACCATGTTCTTTTTATGAAGATTTTGTAAACTCACTCCGGCGCTTTCATGCTTTCCACCATGCTGATATGCCGCACATGCCGCCGCATGGCAAAGCACACCACAAAGGTGAACAGCATCGTCAATGCCACTGCCAGCAGATAACTGTGGGGTGCAATGGTGCGAATAAACATCAGCTGATCCATTTCCACGGTCAGGACGATGAACCGGTGCAGCGGCACGCCCAGCAGCAGGCCCACGCCGGAGCCGATGAGGGACAAAAGCTCGATCTCGCGGAAGATGTAGCGGTACACTTCTTTGTCATAGAAGCCCAGAACCTTGATAGTGGCAAGCTCCTTTTTGCGCTCGGCAAGGTTGACGCTGATCAGGTTGTACAGCACCACCGCCGCCAGCGCCGCCGCGCACACGATGATCAGCACCACCACGTAGTTCAGGCTGCCGATCAGGCTGCCGAACATGGAGGTGGTGTCCTCGGTGAAGCTGACGCTGCTCACATAGTTGCAGTCCAGCAGCTTTGTGCGCAGGGCGTTGTACTCCGCCTCGGTGGTACAGCCGGTCAGGCCGTACACAGTATTCCACTCCGGCGTGCTGCCCAGCAGGGCCTGCAGCTGCGCATTGGAGAGATACAGCCGGGTGAACATGTAGTTCTCGGTAATGCCGGTCAGGGTCAGCGGCACGCGGCTCCCGTCTGCAGCCTCCACATAGAACGTATCGCCCACGCTCAGCTCCAGATTCAGGGCCGTTTTTTCGGTCAGGATCACGCTGTCCTCTTCAAAGGGAATGGGGTCGTGGCCCACCCGAGTGCGGAAGGTGAAGTATTCGGTCATCCGGGCATCGTCCTCCGCGCCTACGATGCTGACGTCGGCGCTCCCGCCCTCTTCATTATAAAGGGTGGTGGACTTTGTGTAGAACGCGCCCCAGCTGCGGACCGCACTGCTGCTGTCCAGCGTGTCGGCAAGGCCCTGCTCCATGGTCAGCGCCTTTTCATCGCTGAGCGAGATGGTGAGATCGTTGTGGGTCAGCTGCCCGGACTGCTTGTCCACGATGGGCAGGATGGAATCCTGAATGCCAAAGCCGATCAGCAGCAGCGCCGTGCAGCCCGCCACGCCCAGCACTGTCATGAAGAAGCGCTTTTTGTAGCGGAACAGGTTGCGGGCAGTGGTCTTTTGGGAGAAGCTCATGTGCTGCCACAGCGGGGTGATGTACTCCAAAAAGATGCGCTTGCCTGCCACCGGGGCCCGGGGCAGCAGCAAAGCTGCAGTCTTTTCCTTCAGGCTGGCACGGCAGGCGTTCCATGTAGCAAAACCGATGACGGCCGCGCTGATGGCTACGCTGGCTGCCGCCATGCCGGGGTAAAAGTGCAGCGTAAAGGTGGACATGCTGAAGATCATCTGGTAAGCATACCAGATGATGAGCGGGAACACCACAAAACCGATGACCATGCCCACGATGCTGCCCAGCACACTGGCGCTGAGGGCATAGAACAGATACTTGCCTGCGATCTTTGCGTTGGAGTAGCCCAACGCTTTCAGAGTGCCCAACTGCAGGCGGTTCTCGTCCACCATGCGGGTCATAGTAGTAGTGGCCACCAGCGCCGCCACCAGGAAGAAGAACACCGGGAACACCCGTGCAATGGCATCCATGCGGTCGGCATACTGCTCAAAGGTGACAAAGCTCACGGTGGAGCTGCGGTCCAGCACATACCACTCGCCGCTCTTGATCTGGCTCACCTGCTCCTCGGCATCGTTCAGCTGGGCAAGGCCGTCGGCCAGCTGCTGTTCGGCATCGGCCTTCCGGCTCTCGTACTCCGCGCGGGAATCGGCCAGCTGCTGCACGCCGTCGTTGTACTGCTGCCAGCCTTCGTCCAGCCGGGTGCGAGCCGCATCAAACTGGGTGTAGGCTGTGGCCGTGCCGGTGGTGAGCTGCAGCTGCCCCTGCAGAAGCTTTACCTTCATCTGGCGCAGTGCTGCCTTTGCCTCAGTCACCAGCTGCTCGTTGGAAAGGCTGGGCGAAGAGATCAGCCCCTGTGCATACATCTGGCGCTTGCCCTCGTCCAGCTGGGCCTGATAGCCGTTCAGCTGGCCGCTGATGTTGTCGTAAGCATCCTGCGCCTTCTGCAGGGCATCCCGCAGGTCGGTGTATTCCTCGTCGGCGGGCTCGGCCTCGTCCAGCGCCTTCTGCGCGTTGTGCAGAGCCGTTTCTGCATAGCCCAGCAGCGGGTCGGCCACCTTTTTCAGGTTCACCAGCATCTCGATCTGCTGCAGCTGATCCTCAAATTCCAGCAGTTGTTCCTCGCCGCTCACCAGCTCGTCCGCACCGCCCTGCATGGTGTCCGGCAGGGCCTTTTTGTTGGCGGCAAGCTCCGCTTCGCCCGCGTCCAGCTGGGCTTTGGCGCTGTCCAGCTGTGCCTGTGCATCGGCCAGCTGCTGTTCTGCCTCCGCAAACTGACGGTCTGCTTCGGCTTTTTTGTCGTTGTACTCGGCCCGGGCATCGGCCAGCTCTGCACTGGCATCCTCGATCAGCTCCGCCCGCCGGGCCGTGCACTGTGCGCCGCTGATGGCCTTTACCCTTGCGGCTGTGTCATCCACTGCTGCCTGATACGCGTCCGAGTAATTATCATACAGGCCGGCATTTTTTACTTTGAGATAGCACGCCGTATAATAATCCATGGTCAGGCTGCCCTCCGGCAGGAACACAATATCATCCAGCTGGCCGTCACCGGCGGTGCTGCTCTCCTTGTCCGTGGAAAAATGCTGCGGGTCCTGCACGGTGCCCACTACCGTGAACTGCTTCCGGCTCACATGTTCGGTGTCCTCCGGCAGGGTGAGCACAGTACCCGGTTCCACCGGGTCGCCGTAGCCCATCACATGCACCACGCACTCATCCGGGGCCTCAGGCATCCGGCCCGACAGCAGCACCAGACGGTTCATATTTTCTGCCGTGTCGGCCCCGGGGTCGGCGGGCAGCTGCTGCAGGCGCACCACCGCCGTCTCGCTCTGGCCCTGCCACTGGGCCTCCATGTCCTGATATTTCACCGGCTGCACAGCCTCCACGCCGTCCACGGCGGCAATGGCGGCAATGTCCTCCTCCGAAAGGCCCAGCGTGGACAGCACCCGCAGGTCGAACACGTTCTGCTGCACGTAGTATTTCTGCCCGGCGATGCGCATGCTGGGCGCAAAACTCATCAGGCCGGTCAGCATCATCACGCCCAGCGCTACGATGCCGAACAGCGAGACCATGCGGCTCAGGTTGTCCTTCATTTCCCGCAGGATGTTTTTACGATAACTTTTCAGCACAGCTCTCACCACTCAATCTCCTGCACCGGCACAGGGTGCTCGTTGACCTGATTGGAGACGATCTTGCCGCTGCGCACCTGAATGATGCGGTCTGCCATCGCCGTCAGGGCGGTGTTGTGGGTAATAACGATCACCGTGCGGCCGGTGCGGCGGCAGGTATCCTGCAAAAGGGCCAGCACCTGCTTGCCGGTCTTGTAGTCCAGTGCACCGGTGGGCTCGTCGCAGAGCAGAAGCTTGGGGTTTTTGGCCAGTGCGCGGGCAATGGACACCCGCTGCTGCTCGCCGCCGGAAAGCTGGGCCGGGAAGTTGTTCAGCCGCTCTCCCAGACCCACACTGCGCAGGGTCTCTTTGGGGTCCAGCGGGTCGCGGCAGATCTCGCTGGCCAGCTCCACATTCTCCAGTGCGGTCAGGTTCTGCACAAGGTTGTAGAACTGGAACACAAAGCCCACATCGTACCGGCGGTAGGTGGTGAGCTCTCTGGCGGTAAAGTGGCTCACGTTCTGGCCGTCCAGCCAGACGTTGCCCTCGTCGCAGCTGTCCATGCCGCCAAGGATATTCAGCAGGGTGGTCTTGCCTGCGCCGGAGGGCCCCACGATGATGCAGAACTCCCCCTTATCCACATAGAAATTCAGGTGGTCTGCGGCGGCGATCTTCACACTGCCGGTCTGATAGTATTTGCAAACGTCCTCAAACTCCACAAAATGCTCCATGGCGTTTTTTCCTTTCTATCGGGAATGCATACTGTTTCAATTTAACTATAACATCTCCCGGCAGACTTTGCAAAGACATCTGCGCAAATTTTCAAAAACTTAACAGAAAAGCGCAAAAAGGGCCGCTGCACATCCCTGCGTGCAGCAGCCCTTTCATCATTTGATCTCAGCGGTCAGCGCCCCACGATCAAATCGCGGCGGCAGCGCAGGCCCACGGTGAGGAAGGTGTTTTCGCCCAGTCGGCGCAGCACCACGCGGTCGGTGCCCTTCTGACCCTCCACCAGCAGAGACAGGTTCAGGGTGGTGGAGCCCTTCTCGGTCTGGACCACCAGCGTGCTCACACCCTCGTTCAGCAGGGTCTGCATGTCCTGCACGGTGGTGCGGAAGGTAGCAGAACCAGCGGGCACATCCAGCGTCAGCACGCTGTCCTTCTGGCGGGCAGTGTACAGCACTTCTCTGCCGAACAGGCCCTTGACGGTGTAGCGGGCCTCGCTCTTTTTTGCCGCTGCATCTGCGGACGGGGCAGCCAGCTCATCGCCGGAGATCAGCATGATATTGCCCTGAATGGGGTTTCCCTCCGGTGCGCCGTAGCCGCCGTAGGTGGGGTCCTTTTCGCCGATCGCCACATCGGCGCTGTGCAGGGCGATATCCCCCTGCACCATCTGCTCCTGCGGGGGCAGATAGCCTGCGGCAGCAGGGTCGTTGATGTCTGCCTCTGCGGCAAATGCGCCCACGCTCAGCATGGCGGCAGCACCCAGCACTGCAGCGGTGGTGGTGACGGTACGGACAAATTTATGGTTCAGTTTCATTTGGAATACCTCCGTTGACGGCGGTTTTACACCGCACATTTTTGTTTTGTGGAAAACCATGGTCTGCCATGCGGTGTAATACAAAACCGCCGCATCTGTCTTATAAACGGATGCGGCGGCGGGATTATTGCAGCAGGCTAAAAAAAATTTTTGGCAGCTCTGCCGCCGGGGTCACTGGGCCTGTGCCGGTTCCCGGTTCAGGATCTCCATGAACTCCTCGCCGGTGATGGTCTCCTTCTGGTACAGATACTGTGCCAGCTCGTCCAGCTTGGCGCGGTTGTCGGTCAGGATGCGGACAGCCTTTTCGTGCTGGGCCTTGACCAGCTCCACCACCTTCTGGTCGATTTCGCGCTGGGTCTGGGCCGAGCAGGCCAGCGAGGTGTCGCCGCCCAGATACTGGTTGTTCACGGTCTCCAGCGCCACCATGTCAAATTCCTTGCTCATGCCGTAGCGGGTAAGCATGGCGCGGGCAAGCTTGGTGGCCTGCTCAATATCGTTGGAGGCACCGGTGGTGATGGATCGGAACACCACTTCCTCGGCGGCGCGTCCGCCGGTAAGGGTGGCGATCTTGTTTTCCAGCTCTTCCTTGCCCATCAGGTAGTGGTTGCCCTCGTCCACCTGCATGGTGTAGCCCAGTGCGCCGGAGGTGCGGGGGATAATGGTGATCTTCTGCACAGGGGCAGAGTTGGATTGCTTGGCCGCCACCAGTGCATGGCCGATCTCGTGGTAGGCCACGATGCACTTTTCCTTGTCGGTAAGGATGGAGTTCTTCTTCTGGTAGCCTGCAATGACCACCTCGATGCTCTCCTCCAGATCGGCCTGGGTCACGCTCTTGCGGCCTGCACGCACGGCGCGCAGGGCTGCTTCGTTGACGATGTTGGCAAGTTCCGCACCGGATGCACCGGAAGCCATGCGGGCCACGGTGTTGAAGTCGATGCCCGGGGCCAGCGCCACCTTTTTGGCGTGCACTTTCAAAATCTCTTCGCGGCCCTTGAGGTCGGGCAGCTCCACCGGAACACGGCGGTCAAAGCGTCCGGGACGGGTCAGCGCCGGGTCCAACGAATCCGGGCGGTTGGTAGCCGCCAGAATGATGACGCCGGTGTTGCCCTCAAAGCCGTCCATCTCGGTGAGCAGCTGGTTCAAAGTCTGCTCACGCTCGTCGTTGCCGCCGAGATTGCCGCTGTTGCGCTTCTGACCGATGGCATCGATCTCATCGATGAACACGATGCAGGGGGCCTTTTCCTTGGCCTGCCGGAACAGGTCGCGCACCTTGGACGCGCCCATGCCCACGAACATCTCCACGAATTCAGAGCCGGAAATGGAGAAGAACGGCACGTTGGATTCGCCTGCCACGGCCTTGGCCAGCATGGTCTTGCCGGTGCCCGGCGGGCCCACCAGCAGGATGCCCTTGGGCATGGATGCGCCAATGCTCTCGTACTTGCCGGGGTCGTGCAGGTAATCCACGATCTCCTGCAGGTTTTCCTTTGCTTCATCCTCACCGGCCACATCCGCAAAGCGGATGCCGTGGGTGGACTGCACATAGACCTTGACGTTGGACTTGCCCACGCCGCCGAACATCATGGATCCCGGGCCGCCGCCGGCCTTTTCCATCAGCTTTTTGTTCATCTGGTTGCCGATGAAGCTGAACAACAGGATGGGCAGCAGGAACCAGATCAGGAAATTGAGCATCGGCGACCCCTGCTCCACGATCTCGCTGGAAAACTGTGCTCCGGCATCATACAGGCGCTGGGTAAGCTCCGGGTCGTTCATCAGGCCGGTCTTGTAGACCTGCTTTTCCTCTTTATCGGTAAAAATGATCTGATTGGATTCGATATCCACACGGCCGATGTTCTTTTCCTCGGTCATGGTCATAAAGGTACCGTAGTCCACTTCCTCCACCTGACGCTCGCTCATCCACGGCAGCAGCACAAGGTTGAGCAGCAGCAGGACCGCCAGCACGATGGCGTAGTAGATCGCCAGCGGCTTTTTGGAAGGCTTGACTTCTTTCATGTGGCAATTCCTCCTTTGGTTCCTGATGCAAGTAGTATAGCACAGTAAAACCGGGCGCAACAGCAATTCGAGCAGAACTTTCCAAAAACTTAGCAGTTTGTTAACAAAGGTTCCCTCTGCATACAAAAAGAGAGCAGCCGAAGCCGCTCTCTTTGGTTTAGTATAGGTTTACTGTTTGGGGAACGCCTTGTTCCAGACCTCAATGACCTTGAGCTTGGGGGTCCAGCCTTCCGGCTTGAAGGTTTCTGCGGTCTTGGCTTCCATGATGCCCTGTTCCACGCACCACTGGGCTGCCTTGGCGGTGTCGGCATCTGCCACATCCGCAAAAGCCGGGGTGTTCACAGGTTCAGGTCTGCCTGCGGTGTTCCACACCAGCAGTGCCAGCTGGCCGCGGTTTGCGGGGATCTCTGCGCCCTCGGGCAGGATGTTGTGCAGGATCACCCGGGTAGCGATCTCGTAGCCGCCCCAGACTGCTGCGCCGCCAACAATAACAGCTGCAACTGCGCCGCCAATGCTCTGAGGGGGCTTGCCGCCTGCAGCAGCAGGCCAAGGCTCAGCAGCCCGGCAAGGAATTTACGGGTACGTAGTTTCATGTAGGGTGTACCTCCTCTGTTATATCTTTGAGCCTATCATACACCCGTACCCACCCCCGGGCATTCGTTTGACACGAATCGACCGAAAAATGCGTCGAATCGACCGGTGCACAATTTTGGAAAATTCTGCCCCTTATTTTGTGAAATTGTTTCATTTTGAGAATGAGTCAGATTGCTTGACACTGCCCGCGAATCATGCTAAACTTAGTCCACTTTGAAAAAAGCACAAATGCGTTGACGGGGAAAAAACGATTTTCTTCTGCGTACAGAGAGCCGCCGGGTGGTGCAAGGCGGGTGCAGAGGGTTTCGGTTACTGGCCCCTGAGCGGCAGGGCTGAACACACAAGTAGGCTCTGACGGATGTCCACCGTTACAAGGACAGCGATTCGCCGCAAAAAGCCGATCGTGCAAAGCGGCTGTGCCCAAAGGCGCAGCAAAGAGAGTGGTACCACGGGTGCCCTGTAGTTTGAACTTTACAGGCTCTCGTCTCTCAAGGTTTTCGCCTTGAAAGACGAGAGCCTTTTCGTATATCTGCCTTTTGGAAGCAGGCTTGCCCTCTCCGTCACGGCTTACGCCGTGCCACCTCTCCCAAAGTGAGAGGCCTTGGCAGTACGGCAAAGTTTCCGGTTTTGCCAAGGGCTCCCCCCCTTGGGGGAGCTGTCGAACGAATGTGAGACTGAGAGGGCAAGGACGCTCACAAAGAGCATGGAGCAAGAAGTGTAAATTGTTTGGGAGGACGCGCAAATGATGGACGCAACCAAGTACGCTCCGGGTTACTACCCGGTACCCGCAGGCTATGACAGCTGGGTAAAGAAGGATCACATTGAAAAAGCCCCCGCATGGTGCAGTGTGGACCTGCGCGACGGCAATCAGGCCCTGATCGTGCCCATGAGCCTTGAGGAAAAGCTGGAGTTCTTCCGGATGCTGGTCAAGATCGGCTTCAAGGAGATTGAGGTGGGCTTTCCTGCCGCCAGCGATACCGAGTACGAGTTCCTGCGCACCCTGATCGAGAAGAACATGATCCCCGAGGATGTCACCGTGCAGGTGCTGACCCAGTGCCGCGACCACATCATCCGCAAGACCTTCGAGGCCGTCAAGGGCGCTCCCCGCGCGGTGATCCACTTCTACAATTCCACCTCTGTGGCCCAGCGCGAGCAGGTGTTCCACAAGAGCAAGGAGGAGATCAAGAAAATCGCCACCGACGGCGCAAAGCTGGTCAAGCAGCTCAGTCAGGAGTACGAGGGTAACTTCCTGTTCGAGTACAGCCCCGAGAGCTTTACCGGCACCGAGGTGGACTATGCGGTGGATGTGTGCAACGCCGTGCTGGACATCATGCAGCCCACCCCGGACCGCCCCATGATCATCAACCTGCCCGTTACCGTGGAAATGAGCATGCCGCACGTCTACGCAAACCAGATCGAGTACTGCGACAAGCACCTGAAATACCGCGACAGCGTCATCATCTCCACCCATCCCCACAACGACCGCGGCACCGGCGTGGCCTGCGCAGAGCTGGCCGTGCTGGCGGGTGCACAGCGGGTGGAGTGCTGCCTGTTCGGCAACGGCGAGCGCACCGGCAACGTGGACGCGGTGACGCTGGCCATGAACATGTACAGCCACGGCGTGGACCCCAAGCTGGACTTCTCCGATATGCCGGACATCTGCGCCACCTACGAGCGTGTGACCCGGATGCACATTTACGAGCGCACCCCCTACGCCGGTCAGCTGGTGTTTGCCGCCTTCTCCGGCAGCCATCAGGATGCCATTGCAAAGGGCATGGCCTACCGCAAGGAGCATGGCGAACACCGCTGGACCTGCCCCTACATCCCCGTTGACCCCCACGACATCGGACGCACCTACGATGCCGATGTTATCCGCATCAACAGCCAGAGCGGCAAGGGCGGCATCGGCTTTGTGCTGGAACAGAACTTTGGCTACAATCTGCCGCCCAAAATGCGCGAGGCTCTGGGCTACAAGGTCAAGAGCGTTTCCGACCACAGCCACAAGGAGCTGAGTGCAAACGAGGTGCTGCGCATCTTCGAGGATGCCTTCCTCAACCGCTGCAAGCCGCTCAACGTTCTGGAAGCTCACTTTGCACAGGTGGGCGGCATCACCGCCACCGTCACGCTGGAGCTGAACGGTCAGCGCAAGGTGGTCACCTCGGTGGGCAATGGCCGTCTGGACGCTGTGGCAAACGCCACCCAGAGCCAATCCAGAGCGCCACCGGCATGGAGTTCCACCTCGAGACCTACTCCGAGCACAGTCTGGACGAAGGCTCCACCTCCCGCGCTGCCTCTTACGTCGGCCTTGTCTGGGGCGATAACACCGTCACATGGGGTGCCGGTACGGATACCGATATCATCGTGGCCGGCATCAAGGCGCTGGTGAGCGCGATCAATAATAAATAAAGAACTCCCCCAGTCTGCTTCGCAGACAGCCCCCTCGGAGATGGGGCCCCTGGCAGTGCGGAAAAGTTTCCCATTTCGCCAGAGGCTCCCTCCTTGAGGGAGCTGGAACGGCGCAAGCCGTGCCTGAAGGAGTTCTACCAACAGATAAAAGGAGAGTACCATCATGGGAATGACCCTGACGCAGAAAATTCTTGCCGCACATGCCGGTCTTGCCGAGGTCAAGGCAGGCCAGCTCATCAATGCAAAGCTGGACATCGTGCTGGGCAACGACATCACCACCCCGGTTGCCATCAACGAGTTTGAAAAGGCCGGTTTTGACGGTGTGTTCGACAAAGAGCACATTGCCATCGTGCTGGACCACTTTGTGCCCAACAAGGACATCAAGAGCGCCACCCAGTCCAAGCAGTGCCGCGAGTTTGCCAACAAGTACGACATCCTTAACTTCTACGATGTGGGCCAGATGGGCATTGAGCACGCTCTGCTGCCGGAAAAAGGCATCGTGACCGCAGGCGACTGCGTGATCGGTGCGGACAGCCACACCTGCACCTATGGTGCACTGGGTGCCTTCTCCACCGGCGTCGGCTCCACCGATATGGCCGCAGGCATGGCCACCGGCATGGCATGGTTCAAGGTACCCTCTGCCATCAAGTTCGTGCTCAAGGGCAAGTTCGGCCCCCGCGTCTCCGGCAAGGACCTGATCCTGCACATCATCGGCATGATCGGTGTGGACGGTGCGCTGTACAAATCCATGGAGTTCACCGGCCCGGGCGTTGCCAGCCTGACGATGGACGACCGCCTGTGCATCTGCAACATGGCCATCGAAGCCGGTGCCAAGAACGGCATCTTCCCCGTAGACGATGTGACCAAGGCTTACCTCAAGGGCCGCAGCCAGCGTGAGCCGGTGTTCTTTGAGGCCGACCCGGATGCCGAGTACGAAAAGACCATTGAGATCGATCTGGACAAGCTGGAACCCACCGTCAGCTACCCCCACCTGCCCGAGAACACCCACCTTGCCAGCGAGGGCAAGGACATCAAGATCGATCAGGTTGTGATCGGCAGCTGCACCAACGGCCGTCTGGAGGACATGGAAGCCGCCTACAATGTGCTCAAGGGCAAGCACATTGCCAAGGGCGTGCGCGGCATCATCATCCCCGCCACCATGGCCGTTTACAAGGAATGCATCCTGCGCGGCTGGACCACTGCCTTTATTGATGCAGGCTGCATCGTGTCCACCCCCACCTGCGGCCCCTGCCTTGGCGGCTACATGGGCATTCTGGCCGAGGGCGAGCGCTGCGTTTCCACCACCAACCGCAACTTTGTGGGCCGCATGGGCCATGTGAAGAGCGAGGTCTACCTTGCTTCTCCCGCCACTGCCGCCGCCAGCGCACTGACCGGCTGCATCACCGACCCCCGCACGGTCTGATCGGAAAGGAGCACAACAATGAACGCAAAAGGTTCTGTTTTCAAATACCCGGATAATGTGGATACCGATGTCATCATCCCGGCCCGCCACCTGAACACGCAGGATGCCAAAGAGCTGGCCAGCCATTGCATGGAGGACATCGACAAGGACTTCGTCAAGAAGGTGAAGGACGGCGACATCATGGTGGGCGGCTGGAACTTCGGCTGCGGCTCCTCCCGTGAGCACGCACCGCTGTGCATCAAGACCGCCGGTATCTCGGTGGTCATTGCCAAGAGCTTTGCCCGCATCTTCTACCGCAACAGCATCAACATCGGTCTGCCCATCATGGAGTGCCCGGAGGCTGTGGATGCCATCAATGCGGGCGACACCGTGAGCGTGGACTTTGACACCGGTGTCATTACCGATGAGACTAACGGCAAGGTGTTCCATGCCGAGCCCTTCCCGCCGTTCATCCAGGAGATCATCTCTGCCGGTGGACTGATGAAGTCCATCAAGGCGAAGCAGCAGTAACCCTCTCAGGCGCTTCGCGCCAGCTCTCCCAAAGGGCGAGCTTTTTGCCATCTTCCCGAATGTATTTTCTTCTAGGATAAACAACGAACAATATCTTACCCGCCTGAAAAGCTCCCCCTTCGGGGGAGCTGGCAATGCCGCAGGCATTGACTGAGAGGGTTCAAACCGATAGAAGGAGTTTCCCATGGAAAAAAACATTGCTGTCATCTGGGGCGACTGCTCCAGCCCGGAGATCGTCAAGCAGACCATCCGCGTGCTTGACAAGGTGGCCGAAAAGTACGGCCACACCTTCCACTACACCGACGCTGCCATGGGCGGCGAAGCCATTGACAAGTACGGCGACCCGCTGCCCCAGCACGAGCTGGACAAGTGCCTTGCTGCGGACAGCGTCCTGCTGGGTGCCGTGGGCGGCCCCAAGTGGGAGGGCCTGCCCGGTGAGCAGCGCCCGGAGAAGGGCCTGCTGCGTCTGCGTGCAGGCATGGGCCTGTACTCCAACAACCGCCCGGCCAAGATCTGGCCGCAGCTGGCTCCTGCCAGCCCCCTGAAGCCCGAGATCGTGGCACAGGGCATCGATTTCATCATCGTGCGTGAGCTGATCGGCGGCGTATACTTTGGCAATCACGAGACCCACACCCTCGCCAGCGGCGAGAAGCAGGCCATCGACTCCATGCCCTACGCGGAGCACGAGATCGAGCGCATCGGCCGCATCGGCTTTGAGACCGCACGCAAGCGCCGCAAGAAACTGTGCTGCGTGGACAAGGCAAACGTTTTGGACACCAGCCGTCTGTGGAGAAGTGTGATGCACCGCCTGCAGGCCGAATACCCGGATGTGGAATACAGCGAGATGTTCGTGGACAACTGCGCCATGCAGATCGTCAAGAACCCCGCCCAGTTCGACGTGATCGTTACCGAGAACATGTTCGGCGACATCCTGTCGGACGAGGCTTCCATGATCACCGGCTCCATCGGCATGATCCCGTCCTCCTCTCTGGGCGACGGCACCCGCGGCCTGTATGAGCCCATCCACGGCTCGGCCCCCGATATTGCGGGCAAAGACATCGTGAACCCCACCGCCTGCATCCTGTCTGCCGCCATGATGCTGCGCTACTCCTTCGGCATGGCCGAGGAGGCCGATGCCATTGAGACCGCCGTGAACAAGGTGCTGGACAAGGGCCTGCGCACCGCCGACAACATGAGCGAGGGCTGCACCTGCCTTGGCTGCACCGCCATGGGTGATGCCATTCTGGCCGAGATCTGAGTTTTTCCATAACGCACAAAGGGGAACGACAGCCGTCGTTCCCCTTTTCGTCTGCACAAAAAAGAGCAGCTGTTCCCAGCTGCCCTTCCATGATACAGTTTCTTACTTGGTGCCGTAGATGCGGTCACCTGCGTCGCCCAGACCGGGAACGATATAGCCGTTCTCGTTCAGGTGGTCATCCTCTGCACCGAGGTAGATGTCCACATCGGGGTGTGCCTCGTGCAGGGCCTTGATGCCTTCCGGAGCGGCGATCAGGCCGATGAACTTGATGCGCTTTGCGCCATGCTTCTTGATCTGGGTGATGGCATCAATGGCGCTGCCGCCGGTAGCCAGCATCGGGTCCAGAACCAGAACGTCACGCTCTGCAATATCCTGCGGCAGCTTGCAGAAGTACTCCACGGGCTGCAGGGTCTCCTCGTCGCGGTACAGGCCGATGAAGCCCACCTTTGCAGCGGGCAGCAGGGTCAGCATACCGTCCAGCATACCCATGCCTGCGCGCAGGATGGGCACCAGAGCCAGCTTGCGGCCAGCCAGCACCTTGGTCTTTGCCATGGTGATGGGTGTTTCGATCTCCACCTCTTCCAGAGGCAGGTCACGGGTCGCTTCGTAGCACAGCAGGGTCGCGATCTCGCCAACGAGGTCACGGAACTCCTTGGTGCCGGTCTGCTTGTTGCGCAGAATGCTCAGCTTGTGCTGCAGCAGCGGATGCTCAACGATCATCGGGGTCATAAAAACACGCTCCTTATTTTAAATAGATAACTCTATCGGGTCCAAGATTACGATTTAAAACAGCTCCGCATACGCTTCGCCATGATCAGCGGTTCTCCAATGCGGTCAGCTTGTCGATGCGGCGCTGATGGCGGCCGCCCTCAAACTCCGTATTCAGGAAGAGATCCACCAGCTGGCAGGCCAAGCCTGCACCCACGACGCGGCCGCCCATACACAGGGCGTTGGCGTCGTTGTGGCGGCGGGTATACTCGCAGCTGAAGCTGTCAGAGCAGCAGCAGGCACGGATGCCCTTGATTTTGTTTGCTGCCATGCTGATGCCCACGCCGGTGCCGCAGAACAGCAGTGCCTTGCTGCACTCGCCGCTCACAACTGCATCGCAGGCGGGCACGGCCATATCGGGGTAATCCACGCTGTCGGTGCTATGGGTGCCAAAATCGATGTATTCCAGCCCCAGCTCCTTCAGATGCGCCTTGACAGCTTCTTTCAATTCAAATCCGCCGTGGTCAGCGGCCAGTGCAATGGGTTTTGCCATGGAAATGTTCCTTTCTCTCAGTCACGCAGGGTTTTATGCCTGCTCCTTGTTTTGGGCGGCATTGGCTGCAGCTTCTGCTGCAAGGCGCTCTGCGCGCTCCCGCTCGGCCTGACTCAGGCGGTGGTAGTCCGGCAGCACAGCCTCCGGCAGCACAGCCTTTCCGGCTTCGGCCATCTGCTTTGCCACAAGGGCTACTGCAGCAGCACGCCCGCCGCGCAGGGCCGCAGGTGCCTGCAGCACGCCCGGCACACTGCCGTATTTATTATAGCACAGAGATGCGCCATCACCAACAAAAAACAGGGGCTTTTTGCAATTTTCTACAAAATCGGCCAGATCTGCCACCGCCCGGGCATCGTCTTCCAGCAGGCGGCTGTGGGTGGCAAGGTCGAACGCGGCACTGTATACCTGCGCACGGCGGGCATCCAGTGCGCACAGCACGGTGCCCTCGCCCGTGTGGGCTGCGGCCAGTGCTTCCAGCGTGGAGACCGGTGCGCACAGCGTTTCCCGCGGGAAGGCCAGACCCTTGACCGCCGCCAGACCGATGCGCAGCCCGGTAAAACTGCCGGGGCCTGCGTTGACACCGTACAAGTCAATATCTGCACAGGTCATGCCGCACATCTTCAGGCAGGTGTCGATCATGGGCATCAGCGTTTCGCTGTGGGTCATGCCTGCGTCCAGATACACCTCGTACAGCAGGCGATCATCCTGCAAAAGAGCCACACCAGCCGTTTTACCCGCTGTATCCACAGCTAAGATGTTCATAGCGTTACCCCCTCAATGGTGATCCTGCGGGTATTTTCGTCCACGCGCTGGATATCCACCCGGATGGGGTTTTCCAGTGCCAGCAGGTCTGCAAAGTTCTCGCTCCACTCTGCTGCCACAATGGCCCCCTGATCCAAATAATCGTAAAAGCCTGCAGCACACAGGTCGTTCTCAGTGGAAATACGGTACAGGTCAAAGTGCGCCAGCGGCTTTGGGCCGCGGTAGTAGTTCACAATGGCAAAGGTTGGGCTGGACACCGGGTCGGTGCAGCCAAGGCCCTCGGCAAGGCCCTCGGTAAAGGCGGTCTTGCCCGCGCCCAGCCCGCCGGTGAACGCAACCAGCGAACCCGGTGCCAGCACTGCGGCCATACGGGCACCCAGCGCCACCGTCTCGGCGCGGGAGTGGGTGATATATTCTGACATGAAGCTTACCTCATTTTATAAAGCAAAAGGGACGGCAGAATGCTCTGCCGTCCTTTAGTATAATATACTTTGTGCAAAAGTGCAATGCCGTGTGTTGCTTACACCGCCGCATCCACATCCGCTGCCGTGTAGGGGTTAGTCAGTGCAGCGCTTCGGTCTCCGCTGAGCATCGCATAGGATGCCGCCGCATGGGGCCGTCTGCCGCCCTGCTCGTTGTACCAGATGATATCATCGGTGCCGTAGATGCTCTTGGCATAGTCCACGGCCTGTTCCAGCGTTTCGCCCTCGATCATCCGGTTCACAGCGGCCCACAGCATACTGCGGGAATACACCGAGTAGACATTGTTCACATAGCCCATCACCGCCTTGGCACCGCCTGCCAGCAGGCCGTCTGCCATAGAGGTGTCCACATGGCCGTTCTTGCCGTAGAACTCGCAGGTCTCGCTGAGCACGATGCCATTGCCGCGGTAGGCACTGCGGAAGAAATCGCCGTTGACGGCATACATACCGTTCACCTTGACCACGCGGTGGGCCAGCAGGTCAAAGCCATAGCGCAGATCGCTCCAGAAATCCGATCTCTCGGTCAGCAGGATCAGCGGTTCCGTGGCGGTCTTTTTGAACAGCCAGCCGTATTCATAGGTGTAGTACGCGCCGTGGGTGCTCAGGATGCACAGGTCGTAACGGCCCATCCTGCGCAGGTCGGATACGGTAACGGTGGTATCCAGATCCGTCTGCAGGCCCACCGAATCCCAATAGGTCTGCATGTAGGCATAATACGGGTAGCGGGTGCTGTTGATCGTGTTGTCAAACGCATAATAGATCGCCGCCGTGCCCACCCGCTTGTTCTCTGCCAGCTCCTGCAGCTGGCTCTCGTCCAGCTCCGGCAGGGCTGCGGTGTTCTCCTCCTCCGGGTCGGTAAGCAAGATGCCGCCCAGCGCGCCGCAGCTGTAGGTAAAGCTGATCATGCCGTTTTCGGCATCGGTGTAGACAGACCCCTGCTTCACAAGGCCCTGTGCGGTCAGCGCATCCAGCTGCTGCAAAGCAGCATCTGTGCGCTCGTCCTCGGTCATCTGTGCATAGTCGCTGCCTCCGGTCAGTGCGGTCACAGCAGCATCTGCCTGCTGCATCTCGCGCACATCTGTGGCCGAAAGGCTCTGCTGCACAGCCGCCTGTTCTTCCGGCTGCTGTGCAAAAGCCGCTGTGGGCAGCGCTGTGAGCGCGAAAGCCAGAGCGCACAGTGCACACCCAAAACGGCGGAGCATATCGTGTTCCATTCCCATTTCCTCCGGGCATATCTGCCGCCCAATGCGGCACGCCGCCCTTTTCCAGCAGGCATCTTCCTGCCATTTTCTTTGCGCGGCAGGCGCTCTGCAAAGGAGCTTTCTGCTGCACCTTCATTGTAGATGGTGCGGTCTGCTTTGTCAAGCATTCGTGCGGATTTTGCAAAGCTGTCACACCCGGTGGATTGCAAACGGTGTGCAGGCTGTGTATAATAGGATAAACTGGGTTGGTATTGCCCGCTGCAGCGGCAAAACCCGGTGTGCATCTGGGAACGAAAGGTGGTGCTTTCTTGGAAAGCATTCGACAATATTTTAAACGAACAGATAAGATCTATCTGCTGCTGTGCATCTTCAGCAGCACCATGGCGGTGGTGGCTCTTGCCTCCTGGGCCGCAAAGCAGGGCAACGGTTTTGCCACGGACGAGATCACTGGTGCCATTACCGGCATCGGCGATTACCGCCGCGCGCTGGTGCAGGCCGGTGCGGCGGTGCTTGGCATCGTGATCGCGCTGCTACTCTCCTGCATCGACTACCGCAGCCTTGTCAAGGTGTGGCCGGTGCATGTAGCCCTGACATGGGGTCTGGTGCTGCCCACGCTGTTCATCCGCAATGTGGCCATCGGCCCGCTGACCATCGGCTTCAACGCCGGTGACACCGACAACTACTCCTGGTACAAGCTGGGCGGCTTTACCTTCCAGCCCACGGAGCTGGCAAAGATCAGCTTTATCCTTACCTTTGCCATGCACCTGAACAATGTGCGCAGCCGCATCAACGAGCCAAAGGAGCTGGTAAAGCTTCTGCTGCATCTGGCCGTGCCCATCCTTATCATCCACATTCAGGGCGACGACGGCACCGCCATCATCTACGCCATCATCGGCTGCTGCATGATGTTTGCAGCGGGCCTGAGCTGGAAGTATATCATCGGTGCCATTTCGGCAGCAGCTGTGGCCGTGGCGGCGGCGTTTGCCTTTTTCAGCGATAAGATCGGCAAGGGCTACCAGTGGTACCGCATTCTGGCCGTTATCGACCCGGAGAATTCCACCGGCTGGGCACCCAACGAAGCCACCTGGAAAAACATCATCTACCAGCAGCAGCGCGGCGAGATCGCCATCGGCTCCGGCGGCATCTTCGGCAACGGCCTGTTCAGCGGCCGGTACTACAGCGTGCCCAATGCCCACAACGACTTTATTCTCAGCTGGATGGGCAATGTCATTGGCTTTGTGGGCCTGTGCATCGTGCTGGGCGCACTGCTGGCACTGGTGATCAAGACCTTTGCCACCGGTGCGCGCAGCGAGGACCTGCTGGGCAGCTATATCTGCGCCGGCATCGGCGGTGCTCTGATGGCTCAGATCGCCGTGAATGTGGGCATGAACCTGCGGGTGCTGCCGGTCATCGGCGTCACCCTGCCCTTTTATTCCGCGGGCGGCAGCTCGGTGCTGATGCTGTATATCTGCGTCGGATTAGTCCTTTCCGTATATATGCACAATACAAAGAGCCTGTTCGGGTAAAGTGCAACTTTTTTCCCCCCCCCCCTGTATTTTTTCACATTTGCCGGTATATCAGTTGAAAACTCCGCATCCTGCTTGCAATCCACTGGGATGCATGATATTACAATAAAATGTGCAGTTTTGTTGCTCAATGCTGAAGGACAACGAGATGGACGGCCCGGTGTTCAAGATGAAGGATGACCCGCGCCCGGCCTTTCCTGCTACTGGCAGATCGCGCCGCACCGCAACCAGCTGAGCTTTGACGAATGGATGGCACTGGATGTGAAGTACGTCAAGGAACGCAGCTTTCTGGTGGACTGGCGTATCATCTTCCGCACCTTCCGTGCGGTGCTGTTCGGCCACGGAGAATAATTCGGATCACAGATCGGCAGAGCCTGCGGGCTTTGCCGATTTTTTTACAGATAGCCTTCAGGAAACAAAAAAACAGAGGAACGATGCGGGGTCGTCCCTCTGTTTTTGCTTAGATCATCAAATTACTTCAGCACGGCGCCCAGATTTGCACTGGTGACCATGCGTGCATAGCGGCTCAGCCAGCCGGTTTTGATGTTGGGTTCGGGTGCAACATACTTTGCCTTGCGCTGGGCCAGGACTTCGTCGCTGACCTCCAGCGTGATGGAGGCATTGGGGATATCAATGTTGATGGTATCTCCCTCCTCGATCAGGCCGATGGGACCACCGGAAGCAGCCTCCGGGCTGACATGGCCGATGGCGGCGCCGCGGCTTGCGCCGGAGAAGCGGCCATCGGTGATGAGGGCCACGGTCTTGTCCAGCTTCATGCCGGCCAGAGCGGAGGTGGGGTTCAGCATCTCACGCATACCGGGGCCGCCCTTGGGGCCTTCGTAGCGGATGACCACCACATCGCCCGGGACGATCTTGCCCGCGTAGATGGAAGCAATGGCCTCGTCCTCGCTGTTGAACACGCGGGCCGGGCCGGAATGCTGCTGCATCTCGGGGGCCACGGCGCTGCGCTTGACCACACAGCCGTCCGGTGCAATGTTGCCCCACAGGATCTGCAGGCCGCCGGTCTGAGAGTAGGGGTTGTCGATGGGACGGATGGCCTTGTCGTTCAGGATGTGTGCGCCCTTGATGTTCTCGCCCAGCGTCTTGCCGGTAACGGTGGGCACATCCAGATCCAGCAGGCCCTTCTTGGCCAGCTCTGCCTGCACGGCGGGGATGCCGCCTGCGGCGTACAGGTCCGGCATGTGGGTGGGGCCGGCCGGTGCCAGATGGCACAGGTTCGGGGTCTTGGCGCTGATCTCATTGAACAGCTTCAGGTCGATGGGCACACCAGCCTCATAGGCGATGGCCAGCAGGTGCAACACGGTGTTGGTGGAGCAGCCCAGAGCCATATCGCAGGTCAGAGCGTTGCGGATGGAGCGCTCGTTGATGATCTGGCGTGCGGTGATGCCCTTCTTGACCATATCCATAATGGCCATACCGGCGTGCTTTGCCAGCTGCAGACGCTTGGAGTAGACGGCAGGAATGGTGCCGTTGCCGGGCAGTGCGATGCCGATGGCCTCGCACAGGCAGTTCATGCTGTTGGCGGTGTACATGCCGGAGCAGCTGCCGCAGCTGGGGCAGCAGTTGCAGGTGCAGTCTTCCAGCTGATCCTCGGTGATCATACCGGCCTTGTAGGCACCCACAGCCTCGAACATCTTGGAAAGGCTGACCTCCTCGCCGCCGTAGGTACCGGCCAGCATGGGGCCGCCGGAGCAGACCACAGCGGGCACATCCATGCGCACCGCTGCCATCACCATGCCGGGCACGATCTTATCGCAGTTGGGCACCAGCACCAGACCGTCCAGCTGGTGGGCCATGAGCATGGTCTCCACGCTGTCGCAGATCAGCTCACGGGAAGCCAGCGAGTACTTCATGCCCACATGGCCCATGGCGATGCCGTCGCACACGCCAATGGCGGGGATCAGGATGGGCGTGCCGCCTGCCATCTCAACGCCGGCCTTGACGGCATCGGCGATCTTGTCCAGATTCATATGGCCGGGCACGATCTCGCTGTAGGCGCTCACCACGCCGATGAGCGGACGCTCCAGCTCTTCCGGGGTGTAACCCAGTGCATAAAACAGGCTGCGGTTCGGCGCACGCTCCGAACCCTTGGTCACGTTGTCACTTCTCATTGTTTATTCCTCTTTTCTGACAAAAACCCTCTCCGTCACGGCTGCGCCGTGCCACCTCTCCCGAAGGGGAGAGGTTTTTGCGGAGGATCTATAAGGTTCCCACTTTCAACAAAAACTCCCCCTTTCGGGGGAGCTGGCCGCCGAAAGGCGGCCTGAGAGGGTTTTCCCCTTACTTCTTCAGCCAGCTCATCATGCCGCGCAGCTCTGCGCCGACCTTCTCGATGGGCAGCTCTGCTTCCATGCGGCGCTTTGCCAGGAAGTGCACCTTGCGGCCGCCGTTGGGGCTCATCTCGGTCAGGAACTCGGAAGCGAAGGTGCCGTCCTGGATCTCGGTCAGAACCTTCTTCATTTCCTTGCGGGTCTCGGCGGTGATCAGGCGCTTGCCGGTGCGGTAGTCGCCGTACTCAGCGGTGTTGGAGATGGAGTAACGCATCTTGGAGAAGCCGCCCTCGTTGATCAGGTCAACGATCAGCTTCATCTCGTGGCAGGTCTCAAAGTATGCCATCTCGGGCTCGTAGCCAGCTTCCACCAGCGTATCGAAACCGGCGTGGATCAGCTCGGAAACGCCGCCGCACAGCACTGCCTGCTCGCCGAACAGGTCGGTTTCGGTCTCCTCCTTGAAGGTGGTCTGCAGGATGCCTGCACGGCCAGCGCCGATGCCGGAAGCGTATGCCAGAGCAATATCCTTAGCCTTGCCCGTGTAGTCCTGCTCCACGCAGATCAGAGAGGGGCAGCCCTCACCCTCGGTGTACAGGCGGCGGACGATGTGGCCGGGGCCCTTGGGAGCGATCATGATAACGTCCACATTCTTGGGAGCAGTGATGGTCTTGAAGTGGATGTTGAAACCGTGTGCAAAGGCCAGTGCCTTGCCCTCGGTCATGTAGGGAGCTACCTGCTTGTTGTAGATGTCGGCGCACAGCTCATCGGGAACCAGCATCATGACAACGTCGCCGGCCTTGGCAGCTTCTTCCACTTCCATGACCTTGAAGTTCTCGTGAGTTGCTGCGAACTCAGAAGCCTTCTCCCAGTGAGCAGAGCCCTTGCGCAGGCCGACGACGACGTTCACGCCGCTCTCGGCCAGGTTCTCGGAATGGGCGTGGCCCTGGCTGCCGAAGCCGATGACAGCGACGGTCTTGCCGTCCAGCACGCCGAGGTTGCAGTCGGAATCGTAGTATTTCTTGATAGCCATGGTAGTTGTTCTCCTTTTTTGTTTTGTGTTTATTCAGTGGCTGATTGTAAACATTTTATTTTTTCGCTCACTGTGGAGCGGAAAAGCGAAGTTTTAACCCTCTCAGTCATCTCGCTTTGCTCGATGCCAGCTCCCCCGAGGGGGGAGCTTTTATCATACCTTCTCTTTTGATGATGCATAAAACCTCGCCCTTCGGGAGAGGTGGCACGGCGCAGCCGTGACGGAGAGGGTTCGTTCTTACTTTCTCTCCGGGCAGTGGGTTCCCGGCAGAGGCAGCTGTGCTTCGCGCACCTCCTGCGGAGGCTTCTGCATATGCTGATGCATCCCGCCGCGCTCCAGTGCGGTAACACCGGTGCGGCACTGCTCCAAAATTTTGTAATCTGTAAACATTTTCAGGAAGGCATCGATCTTATCCGGCTTGCCGATCAGCTCGAACACCATGCTGTCCGGCGAAAGGTCGATGATCTTGGCCTTGTAGATGCTGGCGATCTCCCGCAGCTCGCTGCGGTTGTGCACATCGGACGCCACCTTCAGCAGCAGCAGTTCCCGTTCCAGAGATTTTTCGCCGTCCAGCACGAACACCTGACGGGTAACTTCCAGCCGTTCGGTCTGCAGGATCAGCTGCTTGAGGGCCTTGTCATCGCTGGTAATGGTCACGGTGATGCGGCTGACTGCCGGGTCGTTGGTGGCCGAGACCGTCAGGCTGTCGATGTTGAAGCCGCGGCGGCAGAACAGGTTGGACACACGGGCCAGAACACCGCTCTGGTTGTCCACCAGCAGGCTGATGACCCTGCGCTTGTTGGATTCCATATTGCTGTGCCCTCCTTATTCCATGATGATATCGTTGATGTCGCCGCCGCCGGGGATCATGGGCAGCACCTTTTCGTCCTTATCGATGATGCACTCGATCCAAGTAGGGCCTTTCTGCTTCATTGCATCGGCAAAGGCAGTCTGGAACTCCGGCAGGTTAGTGCAGCGGTAGCCCTTCAGGCCAAAGCCGTCTGCCAGCTTGACGAAGTCCGTCTTGCGGTGGGGGTCGGTCTGGCTGTAGCGCTTTTCGTAGAAGGTGGTCTGCCACTGGCGCACCATGCCCAGCACCGAGTTGTTAAAGATCACAGTGATGATGGGCAGCTCATAGCTCACGGCGGTGCAGGCCTCGTTCAGGTTCATGTGGAAGGAGCCGTCGCCGGTAAACATGACCACCCGCTGGTCGCGGCCCAGAGCCATCTGTGCGCCAATGGCGGCACCGTAGCCAAAGCCCATGGTACCCAGACCGCCGCTGGTGATAAAGCCGCGGCTCTTGGCGTGGCGCAGGTACTGTGCCGCCCACATCTGGTGCTGGCCCACATCGGTCACATACACGGCTTCGGGGCCGCACTGGTTGCACACCTCGCCGATCACCTGATGGGGCATCAGGCGGGTGGGGTCGGACACCGGGTGGTAATCCTGTGCCTGCCACTCATGGATCATCTTCATCCAGTCGGGATGCTTCTTTTCCTCGATCTGCGGCAGCATGGCGTTCAGCACGTAAGCGGCATCGCCCACGATGGAAAGATCGACCTCCACATTCTTGCCCAGCTCACTGGGGTCGATGTCGATCTGGATGATGGTGGCGTTCTTTGCAAAGGTCTTGGGGTTCAGGGCCACACGGTCCGAGAAGCGGGTACCCACTGCAATCAGCACGTCGCAGTCGGCCACGGCACGATTGGAGGTGTAACAGCCGTGCATACCCACCATGCCAATGTTCATCGGGTCGCCGTAGGGCACAACGCCTGCGGCCATCAGGGTGTAGGTGGCCGGGATCTCTGCCTTGTGCAGCAGATCACGCAGCGGCTGGCAGGAGGCTGCGCTGCGCACGCCGCCGCCAAAGTAGACCAGCGGGCGCTGGGCCGCATTGATAAGATCCGCTGCCCACTTGACCTGCTCCGCGTTGAAGGTGGTAACGGTACGGATGGGCTCCGGCTTTTTGGGGGTGAACTCGCATACCGCCGCTGTCACGTCCTTGGGGATATCCACCAGCACCGGGCCCTTGCGCCCGCTCTGTGCAATACGGAAGGCAGAGCGCATGGTATCGGCCAGCTCTTCCACCCGGCGCACCGTGAAATTGTGCTTGGTGATGGGCATTGTGATGCCCTCAATGTAGGCTTCCTGAAAGCTGTCCCTCCCGATCCCGTCCGTGGTCACGTTGCCGGTAAAGGCTACCATGGGCACCGAGTCCATATAGGCCGTGGCAATGCCGGTGACCAGATTGGTGGCACCCGGGCCGCTGGTAGCCAGCACCACGCCGGTGCGGCCGGTCGCGCGGGCATAGCCGTCTGCCGCATGCGCCGCACCCTGCTCGTGGGCGGTGAGCACATGGGTGATGCGGTCCGAATTTTTGTACAGCTCATCGTAAAGGTTCAGCACTGCGCCGCCGGGATAACCAAAAAGGGTGTCCACGCCCTGCTCGCAGAGGACCTCCACAAAAATCTGAGAACCATTCAACTGCATGGTGAGTTTCTCCTGTTTTCCTAACCTTTTTCCACTTTTTACACGTTCCCGGGGAGCTTCTTTTTAAAAGAAAAGGCCTTTGTCCCCTGTTATCAAGAGACAAAGACCTTGTGATCATCAAGCTCTCTGCGGTACCACTCTCGTTGGCGTGCTGTGCACACCCTCTCACGGGCTTCCAACAAAGCCCTGCACGGTAACGGCTGCAACCGGCGCTGCTTACAAGGGTTTTGCACCCGTTGGGCAGGCTGCTCCGGGATGATTTTCCGCACGAAGCACTGACTGCCTTGCACCAGACGGCAGCTCTCTGAACAGTGGGGATCGTGTGGTACTTTTTCCCATCTGCGCATTTGTTGATGTAAATTATACTATAAATCGGCCTTTTGTCAATCGACAATTTGTAACCTGAATCACCCCAAACATGAAGTTAATTGAACACCTCTTGCGCCATAGCACAATGCGCTGTATACTTCTGATATGCGCGCCTGCGCGTTTAATTTAAGACCAACTAGAGGACAGGAATATGAAATTGAGAGAATGGAATGCCCGGCTGCACGGGCTTGTTGTTTTCCGCAGCCTGCTGGACGACCCCGTTGTGGCAAAGCTTTTGGACCTGACCGACCGCATGGAAGCCGGTGCGCCCGGCTATGGCCCAGTGTGCGACGCTGTGGCCCAATTTGAAGCCGCACTGTTCGAGCACACCACCAACTGGGGCAGCTACCTCAGCGCCGCTGTGCTGGAAGCCGAGACCGTCTGCGTACGTCAGGCTGCATCGGGCATCCTCGCCCCTGCACTGCAGACCGCGCTGGACAGTGAACTGGCTTTTCTGCAGGCTCTGTGCGGCCTGACGCTGGACGAGCTGCTGGCCGCTGCCGGCTCTGCCACAGGGCAGGCGCAGGAGCTGGCCTTCCTGCCCCGGTGGGAGACCTCCGGCATCGACCTGCCTGCCGCCTACGCCCAGCGCATGAGCGAGGTGGGAAAAAAGGGCTATGGCATGTTTGCCAAGCACCATGTGTTCACGGTGGAGAACGGCCAGCTGGTGCCGGTGAAATACCCGGACCCTCAGCGCCTTTCCGAGCTGCCCGGCTACGAGAAGGAGCGCGAAAAGGTCATTGCCAACACAAAGGCCCTGCTGGCCGGGATGCCCGCCAACAATGTGCTGCTGTACGGCGATGCAGGCACCGGCAAGTCCAGTGCGGTGAAAGCCATTGCCAATGAGTTTGCACCTGAAGGCCTGCGGCTGGTGGAAGTGAAGAAGAACCAGCTCTACCAGATCCCGGATCTGATGGACAAACTGGCCGCGAACCCGCTCAAATTCATCCTGTTCATCGACGACCTGAGCTTTACCGCCAACGACGACAACTTTGCCGCGCTCAAGGCCATTCTGGAGGGCAGCGTGGGCGGCAGAGCCAAGAACATTGCGGTATACGCCACCTCCAACCGCCGCCACCTTATTAAAGAAACACTGACCGACCGCACCGGCGACGACATCCACGAAGCCGATACCCGGCAGGAGCTGATGAGCCTTTCCGCCCGATTCGGCCTGACGGTCACTTTCCAGCGGCCGGAGAAGGCCCGGTTTGAGACCATTCTGGCCGAACTGGCAAAGCAGCACGGCATCGACATGCCGATGGATCAGCTGCTGGTCAAAGCCGAAGCCTTTGCCATCCGCGCCGGCGGCCGCAGCCCCCGCGTGGCAAAGCAGTTTATTGAGCAGTGCGAGGCGGGCGTGCAGAAGTAATTAGTTTGTCTTTATTTTAACATCAAAGTCTCTGACAAATCTTTCACAAAATGCCGAGAAGTCGTGAATTTTTTCACCTTCTCGGCATTCTTTGTCTATTTTTTATTTATCGGTAAAAAGCCTTGCATTCTATTGAAATACAGGCTATAATATGGCCAACATCAGCCAATTGATATGCCAATTGAGCACTTCTGGAGGGCAACTATGGGCTTTTTAACGGGTAAGACCGCTATCATCACCGGCGCAGGCCGCGCCGTACTTTCCGATGGCAGCTGCGGCTCCATCGGCTATGGCATTGCCACCGCCTTTGCAAAAGAGGGCGCAAATCTGGTCATCACTGGCCGTAATGTGAAAAAACTGGAAGAGGCAAAAAACGAGCTGGAAGCCAAGTATGGCATCCGCGTTCTGCCGGTGCAGGCAGATGTGTGTGCAGGCACCGACAACGAAGCCACCGTGCAAAATGTCGTCAATCAGGCTGTGGATACCTTTGGTGGCATTCAAGTGCTGGTGAACAACGCACAGGCATCCGCTTCCGGCGTGCCGCTGGCAGAGCACACCACCGAGCAGTTTGATCTTGCCCTTTATTCCGGCCTGTACGCTGCATTTTACTATATGAAGGCCTGCTATCCCTATCTGGCCAAGTCCAAGGGCAGCGTGATCAACTTTGCATCCGGTGCAGGCTTGTTTGGCAACTTTGGCCAGTGCTCCTACGCTGCCGCCAAGGAGGGCATCCGCGGCCTGTCCCGCGTGGCCGCTACCGAGTGGGGCAAGGATGGCATCAATGTCAACGTGATCTGTCCGCTGGCCTGGACCGCCAAGCTGGAGCAGTTCCAGCAGGCATACCCGGATGCGTTCAAAGCCAACGTCAAGATGCCGCCCATGGGCCACTATGCCAACCCCGAGACCGAGATCGGCCGGGTATGCGTGCAGCTGGCCATGCCGGACTTCAAGTATCTGTCCGGCGAGACCCTCACGCTGGAGGGCGGCATGGGTCTGCGCCCGTAATTGCTGTTCTCATTCTTCCTCATACATGCAAAAGGGGCTGTGCCAGCGGCACAGCCCCTTTTATGTTTAGGCCTGATTATTCGCGCACGGCGATGCACTCGATCTCCAGCTTTGCGCCCTTGGGGATGGCCGCCACCTGCACACAGCTGCGTGCGGGGAACGGCTCTGCAAATGCTTTGGCATACACGGCGTTCACAGCGGCAAAATCGTTGATGTCAGCAAGGAAGATGACAGTCTTGACCACATTTGCCATGGAAAGGCCAGCCTCGGCCAGAATGGCCTTGAGGTTTGCAAGGCTCTGTGCAGCCTGCTCTTCAACCGTATCGGCCATCTTGCCGGTAGCAGGGTCTACCGGGATCTGGCCGGAAACAAACACCATATTGCCCAGATCGATCGCCTGGCTGTAAGGGCCGATGGCTGCGGGTGCGTTGGAAGTGGAAACGACTTTCATGATAAAACGTTCCTTTCTTTTTTCTTCTATTATACTCTTTCGCTCACAAGCTGGAAACCCTCTTTTGCAAGCTCTGCGCGGATCTGCTCGATCTGCTCGGCATCGCGGGTCTCAAGGGTGAGCTTGAGGAAGCAGCTGGAAATGGGCATGTTGGGATCGGAGCCATCGTGCTGCACCGACACCACATTGCTGCCGCAGCGGGACACGATCTCAGCCACCTTCTTGAGCTGGCCGGGCTTGTCCTCCAGCGCAATGGTCATGTTCGCCTTGCGGCCGCTCATGACCAGACCACGGGTGATCACGCGGTTGAGGATGTTCACATCGATGTTGCCGCCGGAGACGACGCAGGCCACCTTTTTGCCCTCGACCGGCAGCTTGTGGAACAGCACTGCAGCCACCGGCACGGCTCCGGCACCCTCGGCAACCAGCTTCTGGTTCTCCATCAGCGAGAGGATGGCGGCAGCGGTCTCATCCTCGCTCACGGTCACGATGTCGTCCACATACTGCTCACAGATCTGGTAGGTCAGCTCACCGGGAGTCTTGACCTGAATGCCGTCTGCAAAGGTAGAAACGGCTTTCAGGGTCTGGTACTTATGCTCGTGCAGGCTGCGGTACATGCTGGGTGCACCCTCGGCCTGTACGCCATAGACCTTCACCTCCGGGCGCAGACTCTTGATGGCAAAGGCCACGCCGGAGATCAGGCCGCCGCCGCCCACCGGCACAACGACCGCATCCACATCCGGCAGCTGATCCAGAATTTCCAGACCAATGGTTCCCTGCCCCGCGATGACCTGCTCATCGTCATAGGGGTGGATAAAGGTCATGCCGGTCTCTTCCTGCAGCTCCACAGCCTTGTCGTGGGCATCATCGTAGGTGCCGGGCACCAGACACACCTCTGCGCCCAGATTCTTGGTATTCTCCACCTTCATGATGGGGGCACCGTCCGGCATACAGACGATGCTCTTGATGCCGCGACGGGTAGCAGCCAGCGCCACGCCCTGTGCGTGGTTGCCGGCAGAGCAGGCGATCACGCCCTTGGCGCTCTCCTCCTCGGAAAGCTGGCTGATCTTATAGTAAGCACCGCGCACCTTAAAGCTGCCGGTGGCCTGCAGGTTTTCGGTTTTCAGGTACAGCTGGCAGTCCTTGGAGAGCTTGGGTGCCTCGATGAGGTCGGTCTTGCGGGCAACATCCTTGAGCACAAAGGCTGCATGGTAGATCTTATCCAGAGTCAGCATGGTTTTCTCCCTCTATTTTTATCGTTCCCTGCTCTGCGGCTTTTCCACCCTCAGAGCCTTTATTTCTGGCTTATTATGCATGTTTCTCAGTATAGGTTAACAAAGTTGATTTGTCAAATGAATTTCCTTCACACCTGAAACCGAAAAAGAGAACTGCCGCAGGCATACCGCCCACAGCAGTTCTCCGTGTTTTTGTGTTTTTAACGGCCGCGGCCACCGCCGCCGCCGTGGCTGCCGCCGCCGCCCATTCCACCGAAGGAGCCGCCGCCGAAGCTGCCGCCGCCGAACGAGCCGCCCCCAAAGGAGCCGCCTCCGCGGGAGCCACCGAAGGACCCGCCGCCAAAGCCGCCGCCCATGGGAGGACGGGGCGGACGCCGGTTGTTGTTCCGGGGCGGGCGGGGCCGGTCATTGCGGGGGCCGGGGCCATAGCCCGGGCCGTATCCGGGACCAAAGCCGGGGCCCGGAGGAGGCGGCGGGCCGGGACGATAATGCCGACGGGCCGAGCCTGCCATGTAGCCCCATGCGAAGGGGCCCCAGTTCCAGCCCACTGCATGGCCGATGGGTGCAATGAACACCCGGAACACGAACAGTACGATGATCAGCATCACCATCAGGGACATGAACAGGATCACGATACCCAGAACGATATCCCCAAAGGTGGTGGGGCCGTCGTCCGGCTCCGCGTAGCCGCCATCGTCATAGCTGCCATTGTTCAGATTTACCCCATAAACACTTGCAATGGTGTCGGCCACATTGTTGGCACAGGTGATTACTGCATCGCTGTAATCGCGGTTAACAAAATCACCTTCCATGGTCTGGGCGAGGGCGCTGGCCTGACTTTCCAGCGTGGTGTTGCGGAAGCCGTCGCCGTAGGTCACGTAGTAATCGCCATCCTCGTAGATGGGCGATTCCATCACCAGCAGGATCAGCACACCGTTGTTCTCGGAAGCCGAGCCGATGCCCCAGGCGTTGAAGGCCTGTGTTGCATAATCCTCAGTAGAATAATTGCCCGTATAATCTACAGTCAGTACGCCGATCTGTGCCCCGTTGCAGCTTTGTTCCAGCTGGGCATTCAGGTCGATGATGGTCTGGGTAGTGCTGTCGCTCAGGATGTTGGCATCATCCACCACACATTCGTCTTTGGGCAGGTCCGGCAGGCTGGCGGCGGCAAGGGCCGCCGGGCACAGGGCCGCTGCGCCCACCACAAGGGCCAGCACCAGAGCGCTTACGCGTTTTGCAAAATTTTTCATGCGAAGGGTTCAACCTCCTTTACACCGGCAATGGCTCCCAGCACGCTGGCCGGGAAGCCGCCGGTCTCTTTCTGGTAGTCGTAAACGGCATCGTTGTATTTCAGGGTGCCGATGATGGTAGCCGCACTGTTGAACTGGCCGTACTGGCCCTGCACCGCGCCCATCTTCATGGGGTCTGCGGCCTGCTCCTGCAGCTTTGCGTAGAGCTGGTCGATCCGCGACCCCAGCACCTCGTTGGCCTGATACAGCGCATGCATCGTGCTGCCCTGATAATAGGGCAGCGAGGTGAGTGCCTGACTTTTGCCGCCGTTCTGCACGGCTTCCAGACAGGCGGTAAAATCGCTCAGCGCGCTCTGTGCGGCCTGCACCTCGGCACTGTCCGCTCCCAGCGTGCTGCTGGCGGTAGTGATGATGTTTGCCGCCGTGTTCATGCGGGTGGTCAGCTCCTCGTTGAGGTTATAGCCGTTGTCTGCTGCCACACCCACCGTGTACCATTTGCGGACTTCGTTGTACCGGCTGCGCAGCTTGGCGCTGCCAAAGCCCAAAAAGGCCGCCAGCATCACCACCACGCTCAGCGCCAGTGCAGCTGCGCGGGTGGAAAGGGCTGCGGGCAGCTTTGCTTCCAGCCCTGCCAGCTTCTGCTGCAGAGGTGTCAGCGGCACGGCCTGCTCCGGCTGCTTTTGTTCGCGGTAGCTGCCCGCGTCAAAACCGCCGGAAGTGCTGTTCTGTTTTTGCGAAAAATCTGCGTTTGCCATCTCAGCTCCGGATCTCCATCATTTTTGCTTTCAGTTCGTCCTCGATGCGGTTCAGCTCCTGCTCGGCGGCAGCGCGCTTTGCGCGGCCCTCGCTCTGGATCTTGTTCAGCTCGTCCAGCGTCTCGATCAGGCTCTTGTTTGTCTGCTGCAGGGTCTCGATGTCCACCACACCGCGCTGAGATTCCTTTGCGGTCTCGATGGTACCCATCTTCAGGGCCTCGGCGTTCTTCTTGAGCAGGTCGTTGGTCATGTCGGTCACGGCACGCTCGGCCTGCATGGCCTGCTGGCTGTGGGCCAGACCCAGTGCCAGCACCATCTGGTTCTTCCACAGGGGGATGGTGTTGACGATGGTGGACTGGATCTTCTCTGCCATCATGGTGTCGTTGTTCTGCAGCAGGCGGATCTGCGGCCCCATCTGCAGGCTGATGTTGCGGGTCAGCTCCAGATCATAGAGCTTCTTTTCAAAGCGTTCGCACTGGTCGGCCAGATCACGAGCCGCCTGTGCATCCTCCGGCAGGCCGGAAACCTTGGCCTTATCCATGGCCTGCTGCAGCTCGTTTGCGCGCACATCGGCCAGCTTCTTTTTGCCGGCAAGGATATACATGCTCAGCTCCTTGAAGTAGGCCATGTTCAGATCATACATCTTATCCAGCATGGCGATGTCCTTGAGCAGCTGCACCTGATGGCCCTCCAGCATGGACTGGATCTTTTCCACGTTGGTCTCGGCCTTGTTGTACTTCATCTTCATGGCATCCAGCTGGTCGCCCTTCTTCTTGAAGAAGCCGAGGATGCCCTTTTTTTCCTCCTCGCCGGCATCAAAGCTCTTCAGCTCACCGATCAGGCTGGTAATCATATCGCCCACTTCGCCCAGATCCTTGGTGGCCACCTTGGAAAGGGCGGCCTCGGAGAAATCGCCGATCTTCTTCTGACAGGCGGAGCCGTACTGCAGCACCTGCTGGCTGTTGGTAATATCGATCTTTTCAGCAAACTGATCCACCATAGCCTGTTCTTCCGGGGTCAGGTTCACCTGCGGCTGCTCCGGTGCGGCAGCTTCCTGCTGGGCGGGTGCTGCCTTTTCCTCTTCTGCCGGGGTGGGGTCCAGCGTCAGGGTGGGTACTGCGGGTGCATCGAGGTCAAAGTTGAATGTATTATCAGCCATAAGAGATTCCTTCCTTTCCAAATACCGTTTACCTTTTTTCTTAGCTCAGGCCCTGCCCTTTGAGCATGTTCTGCAGCACCGTGATATCTGCAGAAAGGTCCATGCTCTCGGCGGCGTACAGGGCATCCAGCTGGTTTTCAAACGCCGTGGCAATGGAAGCAGCATTGTGCTCCACCTCGGTACGGATGGCTGCGGCATTCTCGCCGCGCACGCCCTGCTTTGCCAGCTTTGCATACTGCTGCAGAACGTTCACCGCATCCGGCAGGTAATAGTTTGCGAACCTGCGCACCTGCTTTGCCTTTTCCGGGTTTGCTTCCACCGCTTCCACAATGGAGCGGCCCGCCTTTTCCATGCGGGTCATGGCGGCAGAGAGCTGCGGGTCCGGCAGCTGCTCGTTGAGGGTGTGCAGGGTATCCAGTTTCTGCTGAATGTCGGTCAGCATCGCGTCCACATCCTCCACACCGGTGTGGAAAGGCACTTCGTGCTCCACCACCCGGGGCGGGCAGACCTTCTGTGCCGCACCAAAGGCCACAAATGCACCGCCCAGCGCCGCCAGAAGCGCCCACAGCTTATACACCGGCAGTACCGCGCACAATACCAAAAAGACCAGTGCCATTGCATAAAATGGCAGAACGCTGGGCTTTCTGGTGCGGATGATCTTGCTCATGTTTCTTCTCCTTGTCCGGGGCATTGCCCCTTATGTTACCCATAATACCGCACCCCACGAAAAACGCAAGTCTTTCACGGATAATTTACAACCTGGCCATCATTTGTTGATCCACGGCAAGAGGGCCGCGCCCCAGATTTCGCGCAGCTTTTCCGGGCGGCAGGCAGCGTTTGCCGGGCTGGTGCTGGGCAGCTTTACCGCTGCAATGCCGGACACCGGCTGCAGATACTTTGTATAGATCCGGTATGCGGTGGCTCCGTTGCAGAATACTGCCTCGATGGGTGCCTTTGCCAGCAGAGCGGCAATATCATTCGGCACTGCATCCTTGATGGAAGCGTCCGCTGCGCCGGTGATGGTGCAGCGTTCCAGCGTGTCCCAGAGGGCCAGCCCATGGCGCAGGATGATCTGCTTTTTGGCTTCAATGTCCTCACGGGCAGGCACCGGCTCACCGGTCAGCGCGGCCATCATGGGCCAGAAGCGGTTCTGCGGGTGGCCGTAGTAAAAGGCCATCTCCCGGCTTTTGGGGCTGGGCCATGTGCCAAGGATCAGCGCCCGGCTGTGTTCGTTATACACCGGTTCAAAGCTCATTGTCCGCCTGCACTTTCAATTTTATCCCAAGGCGAGCCAAGGTCGCGGCCGGACGGCTCTGCTCTGGGGCCGTCGAACCACAGCTCCTCGATCAGGTCGGCAAGGCCGTCCTCCCGCACATCGCCAATGATGCGGTCGGCGGCAGCCTTTGCGTCCGGCGTGCCGTTTGCCATGCAGCAGCCAAGGCCCGCTGCCTTCAGCATGGCCACATCGTTGGCAGAATCGCCTGCCGCCACGGCATCGGCCAGTGTCAGGCCCATCTTTTCGCACAGGTCGGCAAGGCCCACGCCCTTGTCCATTCCACCGCGCACGATGTCGTAGTAGCACAGGCCATCGGCATTCTGCGCGCCCACCTGCATCCAGTGCAGGCCCAGATGGCCGTACTTTGCCGCAAAATCTGCCACGTGCTCCGGCGGCACTGCCGCAAAGGCCGCGTGGGGCATATCGATCAGGTGGCGGTCCTGATCTTCGCCATCCACGCAGTCCAGCCCGATGCTGTTCATCTGCTGATAGCCCCTGTGCAGATATTCATACTCGCAGTAGGCGTAGCAGGCATCCCTGAAATTGAACTGCAGCGGATAGTTATAATCCTCGCAGAAATCCACCAGCGCGTACATTTCCTCAGCGGTGAGCGGGTGCTCGGCCACGATGCGGCCCTCGCGGTCCACCACACAGGCACCGTTGCAGGTGATGGCATAATCGAACCGGATGCCGCCCAGCTGGCCTTTGAGGTTGACGCACGGATACGCGCGTCCGGTGCTGAGCACAAATCTGCCGCCTGCGGCCTGCAGCTTTTTGATGGCTTTTGCCACCTTCTGACGCGGCTTGTCCTCGCCAAAGGGCACCAGTGTGTTGTCGTAATCGCTTGCCAGAATCTTATATTGCATTCTATTCTCCCCTATGGAACTGAGTTTTGTACCAGTATACCATACTTTTTTAAAATTGGGGTGCATTTGGGCATAAAAATAAGGCTACTGCACAGAATTCCATGCGATAGCCTTATTTTGTTTCACGATGCCGTTTTCTTTGCAGCTCCTTCTCGGGATCACGCAAACACGGCCACGACCACCTGCATTGCCACGCCGAGGAATGCGCCTGCACCCCATGTCAGGCCGGTGATGAACAGGTTCTGCTTCCACGAAGGATTGGTGCGCCACAGCACCGCAAGGCCCACGCCTGCACCGGTGCAAAGGCCCGCCACCAGACTGGAAAAGCGCAGAGCACCTTCCACATACAGCTGGGTCAGCAGCACGCTGGCGGCGCAGTTGGGGATCAGGCCCACCAGCGCAGCCACTACCGGCTGGAAGAAGCCCATGCTGCCCAGAAGGTCTGCAAACACATCTTCGCCCACGCCTTCCACGATCAGGCCGAACACCAGACTGAACGCAAAAATGAACACAAAGATCTCCAGCGTGTGGCGCAGGGCCGCTTTCCAGATGGGGGCGGGCTTGCCCTCTTCGTCGCTGTGCTCCTCGTGACAGTCCACCTCGTCGGCATGGCCGGTGTAGCCGCCGCGCAGCGATTTGGGCAGCACGCCGCGCAGCACAAAATCCAGCACGAAGCCCACCACAATGGCGTATACCACCTTGATGACCATGAGCACAGCCAGCTTATCCCAGTAGGCCGGCATGGATACCAGCAGCGGGATGGCTTCGTCGCTGGTGGCAAGGTAGACGGCCATCAGGGTGCCCAGCGTGATGACGCGGGAGGAGTAGAAGTTGGACGCAATGGCCGAAAAGCCACACTGCGGCACACAGCCCAGCACCGCGCCCGGAATCGCGCCCCAGCGCCCGCCGCCTGCCAGCAGTGCTTCAATGCGCTCACCGTGGCGGGTCTCGATATACTCGATCAGAAGATAAGCCAAAAACAGGAAGGGCAGCATCTTGGCGGTGTCCACCAGAGATTCGCCCAGAACATCCAGAAACAGTTTCATATACACTCCTAAAAACGACCGTTCGTCGCTTCATTTTAGTAAATTGCAAATTGGTTGCATTTTCGAACAGGGATGATTATACACGATATTCTCTCCAATTGCAATACCAAAATGCAAATTAGTTGCGAATTTATGTTATGGAACGCTGCATCGCAAAAAATACGATTTCAAATGGTCTCCGCTGATGCTCTGACCATTTTCAGCGGAATTATTATTTTATTTCGCAATTCTGGAAAATCTGCGGATTTTCCAGAATTGCCTTTTCACGGAAGGAGTCATGACCGAAAGCGGAAGCTGCCGCGCTGGTTTCCTGTGGAAACATTCACGCGGCGGAATTAACGTTCTGCCCGCAAGCACAAGCCTTTCCTCCACGACCCCCGCCCATGAAAATGGGGTCCAGAAACACCCGCAGGCGTTTCTGGACCCCAAAATCAAAAATATAATTTCCTTAGCTTATGCGCAAAGCAACGCGGAGCGCATTCAAAATCGTCCCACACAGCAGGAGTCTGCCTTTTGTTTTACCCCTTCATTGGTACAAAGCCCACAAGGTCTTTTACCACCTCGCCGCCGATGATCAGGCCGGCCACCGAGGGTACAAAGGCATTGGAGCCCGGCACCGAACGGCGCTGGGTGCACTTGCGCTGGGTGCCCGGAGGGCAGATGCAGTGATACTTGCAGCTGATGTCGTCATCCTCGATGGGGGTCATGGCAGGCTCCTTGGAGTAGACCACCTTCAGGTGCTTGATCCTGCGCTTGCGGCACTCGGTGCGCATCACCTTGGCCAGCGGGCAGACCGAGGTCTTGTAGATATCGGTCACTTCAAAGCGGGTCGGGTCCATCTTGTTGCCTGCGCCCATGGAGCAGATGATGGGGGTGCCTGCCTCCTTGCACTTCATCACCAGCGCCAGCTTGCCGGTGACGGTGTCAATGGCATCCACCACATAGTCGTACTGGGTAAAGTCGAACTGATCCTGTGTTTCCGGACCAAAGAAGCACCGGTGGGTGGTCACCCTGATGTCCGGGTCAATGTCGTGGATGCGCTGCGCAGCCACATCTACCTTATATTGCCCTACCGTGCTGCGGGTGGCAATGATCTGGCGGTTGAGATTGGTCAGGCAGACCTTATCATCATCGATCAGATCCAGTGCCCCCACGCCGCTGCGCGCCAGCGCTTCCACCGTGTAGCCGCCCACGCCGCCGATGCCGAACACCGCCACGCGGGAATTGTGCAGTTTTTCCATAGCTTCCGCGCCCAGCAGCAACTGCGTGCGGGAATACTGATTTTGCATTTTGTTCTCCTTGTTACTTTTCCACTCTCGTAATGGTGCCGCCGCCCAGCACGGTGTCGCCCTGATACAGCACCACGGCCTGACCGGGCGTAGGGGCGCGCTGGGGCTGGTCAAATTCCAGCCGGAAGCCACACTCCGCCGGGTAGACGGTGGCGGCCTGCTCCACCTGATGGTACCGGGTGCGGGCTGTGACCCGCAGCGGCCCGGTCAGCTCCGGAATGGCGATCCAGTTCACCTCGTCCGCATACACGATGCGGTCGAACAGCATCTCCTCCGGCCCTACCGTGACGGTGTTTGCCTGCATGTCCTTGCCGCAGACGTACACAGGTGCCCCCATGGCAAGGCCCAGCCCCTTGCGCTGGCCGATGGTGTACCGCACCGCGCCGTTGTGGGTGCCCACCACCCTGCCGCTCTCGTCCAGAAAATCACCTGCCGGGTAGTGTTTGCCGGTGAAGTCCTCCATAAAGCGGGCATAGTCGCCATCCGGCACGAAGCAGATGTCCTGACTGTCGTGCTTGCGGGCATTGACAAATTTGTGCTGCTCCGCGATCTCGCGCACCTCAGTCTTGTGCAGGCCGCCCAGCGGCAGACGGATATGCGCCAGCTGCTCCTGAGTGAGGTTGTAGAGCACGTAGCTCTGGTCCTTGCCCTCGTCCAGCCCCTTTTTGAGCAGGAAACGGCCGGTGGCCTCGTCCTGCTCCACCCGGGCATAGTGGCCCGTGACCACATACTCCATGCCGTGTGCCCGGGCCCAGTCCAGCAGATGGCGGAACTTCATATATTTATTGCAGTCGATGCAGGGGTTCGGCGTGCCGCCCGCCTCATACACGCGGACGAATTTTTCAATGATCTGTTCCCGGAAGTCGGCCGTGAAATCCAGCACCTCGTACGGGATATCCATGGCATACGCCACCTCTGCCGCGTCCTCGATGTCCTTTTCCGAGCAGCAGGTGTGAAAGCCGGACTGTCCCAGCGTTTCGTTGCGGGTGAGCCGCATGGTGATGCCGGTGCAGTCATAGCCTGCCTGCTGCATGAGCCATGCCGCCACCGAGCTGTCCACGCCGCCGCTCATGGCAATGAGGGCACGCGGCTTTGAATCAGGGGTCTGTGTGGTCATAAGTTCTCCTTTGGTGCATTCAACACACTAAAACAGTAGTATAATAGTAACTCTGAAAAAAGAGCTTGTCAAGACGCAGCGAGCTGCTGCACTGCGGCCAGCAGGGCTTGCCGCTCGTTGGGATATTCTTCCCGGATCACACCGTCCAGCAGCGCTTCCAGCACTTTGCGGATGCCCGGCCCCGCCGGGATGCCTGCTGCCATCAGATCACGGCCATTCACAGCCAGCTGGCTGACGCGGCAGCACACGCCGTCCGCATCCAATCGTTCGGCCAATTCGGAAAGTGCAGCAAAATCAGCCGCGTGTTCCGGCTGCAGGGCTGTGCCCAGTGCTGCCAAACGCTGCACGGTACACAAGTTATATTTGCCCAGTAGTCGGCGGGCGTAGATAGTAAAGTCGGGTGTGACGGTAGTTTCTCTGAGGACCGTCCGCTGGGGTGGGACCCTGTTGCCGAAGGCAATAGGGCGGGCGATGGAATGGCCTGCAACAGCAACGACCGCCGCCAGTGGCGGAAACAGGAAGTTGCTGTTGGGACAGCGGCCAGCAGGATGCGAGTGCTGCTCAAGGCACAAAGCATCCGCTGGGTGCCGCAACTCGAACTCGTGTCCGAAGAGAAAGCTACCGTCACACCCTCTGGCTTCCCGCACCAACACCGCCGCCTCTTCAATCAAGGCGTTGGAGCAGCGCAGGCGCTTGAGGGTGCGGCGGATGCCATCCTCGCCAAGGCTCAGCAGCAGCGCCGCCAGCCGGATGGGCAGGTTTTCCGCACCCGCCGGGCAGGCATCCACCACCGGCTTTGCCGCCGCCAGTGCCTCCGGTGAAAGCTCGGGCAAAACAACACCGAGTATTTTTTCGTCAAGATATGCCGCAGGGGCGGGTGCGCTCAGCAGCTTTGCAAGCTCTTCCTCGATGCGCTCCACCGATACACAGTCCAGATGGGCGCACAGCTCCTGTGCCGCCTGCGCCGTGGGCGGGTCGATGGCAAAGCCAAACCGGGCTGCGAAGCGGTACAGCCGCAGGATGCGCAGCGCGTCCTCGGTGAACCGCTGGCGGGGCACACCCACCGCCCGTACGATGCCGCTTTGCAGGTCGGCCTGCCCGCCAAAGGGGTCCACAAGGCCCTCTTTTTCATTGTAGGCCATAGCGTTGATGGTAAAATCCCGCCGGGCCAGATCCTCCCGCACATCCGGCACAAAGTGCACCTCGTCCGGGTGGCGGCCATCTGTGTAGGTGCCTTCTGTACGGAAGGTGGTGATCTCGTAAAGGGCACCGCTCTGCTTCACCGTTACCGTGCCGTGCTGCAGGCCGGTGGGGATGCACCGCTGCGCGCCGAACAGCTCCATCACCTGCTGCGGCAGAGCACTGGTGCACAGGTCCCAGTCGTGCGGTGTAAGGCCCAGCAGACTGTCCCGCACGCAGCCGCCCACCACGTAGGCTGCATAGCCCGCCCTGTGCAGGGTGTCCAGCAGCTCTGCCGCACCCTCGTCCATCCGGATGGTCATGGCTGTGCCTCCTCGTACTGCAGGGTGATGCTTTTGCCGTCAAAGCCGCACTCCGCCGCCGGGAAGATGCTCTGTGCCTGCGCGGCATATTCCTCCGGGTCGGTGATCATGGGGGAATAATGGGTCAGCCAAAGCCGCTTTGCCCTCGCCTGCGCGGCAAGGGATGCGCTCTGCCCAAAGGTGCTGTGCCCCCACTGACGGGCCTGGTCTTCCTGCTCCGGAAGGGCATAGGTGGCATCGCATATCAGCAGGTCTGCGTCATGCGCCGCCTGCAAATAATACGGGCAGGGGGCCGTATCGCCGGAAAATACCACGCTCAACCCCTTGCGCGGTGCGCCCAGCACCTGCGCAGGCTGCACCGTTCTGCCCTCCACGGCAACGCTCTGCCCTTTCTGCAGCAGCTTCCATTGCTGCACCGGCACCCCCAGCGCCCGGGCCTGCTCCGGCGAAAATTTGCCTGCACGGGGCAGCTCCAGCCGGTAGCCAAGGCTTTTTACCCGGTGCTTTGTGGCAAACGGCACCAGCCGCGCACCGGCAGGCCAGCCCTCGCTCAGCGCATCCAGCGCCAGCGGCTGGCCCGGCATAAGCACCTGCGGCTTCACCGGATAGGGCAGCGGGCCGGTCAGTGCCCGCACCGCCGCCCAGATATCCGGCAGGTCCTCCGGACCCAGCAGCGCAAGCGGCCTTGTGCGGCCCTGCGCCCCCAGAGTCTGCAAAAGGCCCGGCAGACCAAAGATGTGGTCGCCATGGTAGTGGGTCAGGCAGATGGCATCTGCCCGCATCAGGTTCACGCCCGCACGGCGCGCTGCCGCCTGCGTGCCCTCGCCGCAGTCCCACAGCAGGCCGTGGCCGCCGCAGGCAGCAAACGCCGCCGAGAGTGCCCGGTCCGGCAGTGGCATGGTAGCCGCAGTGCCCAGCAGTGTGATGGTCAGCATAAAATCGTTCTCCCTGCACAGTAGATTTCGATATTTTATTGTACCACAGCCGTGCCGGTTGCACAATCGGTGCCTGCGGCGCATAGGATGGCCCAGCACAGCAAAAAGGGGGCAGCTGGATGAGACGCAAAAAAGGGGATCCTTTTTCCGGCAGGCCGCACAGCGGCCTTGGATGGGTGCTGCTGCTCGCCGCACTGGCCCTGTTTCTGCTGGCCGGTGCGCCCGGCTGCATGGCCCAGCGGATGGCGTGGTCTGCCCGGGGAACGATGATCTTTCTGCCCAGCGGGTTTTGAAAAAATGGGAGCATCCTGCTGCACAGAACGCTCCCATTTTTCTTTTTACTTTCCATCCGAATAGGGCAGCTGGCCGGTCAGGGTCAGCGTTTCGGCAAGCTCGTCCTCCGAGCGGAACCGCCACGCCGCCGCTCCCACGGCCACATAGCAGGCATCGGCACGACCCTCCGGTGTAACGGCAAGGATCATCGTTTCACCGTCGCCCACCGCCGTTACCATGCCATCCGCACTTACAGTTGCCACGCCCGGATTGCTGCTGAACCATGTCATCGTTCCGTTTTGGGTGCCTGCAGCCTGCGCTGTCAGCTTCTGACTGGCTCCCACTGCCTGCAGCAGCATGGCGTTTTTGCTCATCTGCACCCGTCCGATCTCCGATGTGACCGTTACCGTGCAGCGCAGCACCTGCCCGGCTGTGGTCAGTGCGCTGATGACGGCCTTGCCGGACCCCTGCGCCTTTACGGTACCGTTTGTGCTTACCGATGCCACCGCCGGGTTGCTGCTGACCCACTGCCGCACATAGGTAAACCCGCCTTTGTTCTGTTCCAGCTTCAGCTGTTTCGTCGGGGCAGGCTCCTGCTCTGTAATGGTAAGCGTCAGATCGCTGGTGTTCAGCACCAGGCGGCTGGCTGTGCTTTTGCGCACCGTGATGGTACAGGTGGTCTTTTCGCCGCGCTCATTGCGGGCCGTGACGGCCGCAGTGCCCTCGGCATGGCCGGTCACCTTGCCGGTGCCGTCCACCGATGCCACTGCCGGATCACTGGAAGTCCAGATCAGAAAGAAGTAGTCGTTGGGTGCCTGCACATTCAGGTAGGCCACCGGGGCCGGGTCTCCTTCGGTGATATCCAGCGTCAGTTCGGCAGTGTCCAATGTCATGCCGCTGTCCGGCAGCGGCTGCTCCTGCGCAGCATAGGCCGACAACGCCCCGGCTGCAAACAGTTCTGCGCACAGCACCACTGCACAAACACACGCTTTGAACCCCTGCTTCATGGGCTTTGCCCTCCCCGCCTGCTTTGCTGCAAGATCCTTTAAATATTCCTGTCTCCGTATTATTTTACACGCAGTGCAAAACCGGGTCAAGTTTTTTGCCCATTCTGCCGGGCAGCTGAGCCTTATTTTGTGGAGAATAATAAAATCCGCTTTTCAATTTTGTACAAAACGCCGCCGCACCCGGCAAACCGGATGCGGCGGCGCTGTTCTGCTTTTGAATTTTCAGCTTAGTAGTTGATCTTTTTCAGCTCAAAGTAGCTCTGCGGATGTGCGCACACCGGGCACTTGAGCGGTGCGGACTTGCCGATATAGGTGTAGCCGCAGTTCCGGCACTGCCATACCTGCTGCTCCTCGCGGGCAAAGACCTTGTTGTTTTTCAGATTTTCGGCCAGCGCACGGTAGCGCTCCTCGTGCTCCTTCTCGATCTGTGCCACCATGGTGAACAGTGCTGCGATCTGAGGGAAGCCCTCTTCTTTGGCCTCCTTGGCCATGCGGGGGTACATCTCGGTCCACTCGTCGTGCTCACCGCCTGCTGCCATGTCCAGACAAGTCAGGGTATCGGGGATCGCGCCGCCGCACAGCAGCTTGAACCAGATCTTTGCGTGCTCCTTCTCATTGCCGGCGGTCTCCTCAAAGATCGCGGCCAGCTGCTCGTAGCCTTCTTTTTTTGCCATGCTGGCAAAGAAGGTGTACTTGTTGCGTGCCTGGCTCTCGCCTGCAAACGCTTCCATCAGATTTTTCTCGGTTTTGGTACCCTTCAGTTCCATGATGCTCTCCTTTCAAAAACGGATCTTCTGTCAGGATCGACCGATCCCGGCTCTATCATTCAGCCCGGCGGTAATTTTTTCGCCTGCGGCTCAGGTTCTGAACAGAGTATACCATATTTTTTGATGGAAATCAAGAACGATTCCTATTTATTCTGAGAATATTTCTCAGTTATGCTGCTTCAGTGCACACACAGCAATGCTCAGGGCGCTCCACGCTGCCTGATACATCAGCACCGTTGCCACCGAAAGCTCCCAGATGCTGCCTGCACTGGTGAGCAGCGCTGCAATGATAATGGAGAACAGCACCGAGACCATCTGTACTGTGGTGGCGCTGCTCTCGGCGTTCTGGGCCTGATCCGCAGCCTGCAGACCGCCGGTCAGGCTGGCAAACGCCTTGAGATGGATCATGCAGCAGGTGTCCTCCGGGTCTTCCGGTGCGGCCTTGATGGCGTTGCACTGCTCCTGATCCAGCACGGTGATCATGCCTTCCGGCAGGCGGTATGCTTCGGTAATGTGGTGTGCAGTCAGACTGGGGTCCTGGCATGTGACCAGCAGGCGGATGTTCTCCTTTTGCAGCACGGCAAGGCCGCGGGCCACATTGCGCCCGCCCACATATTTCAGCACGAACATAGCGTGCAGATTGCCGGACACAGCCAGATACAAAATTTGCAGCTCGCCGTTCTTCGAGTGCTGCATCTCGTATTCCTCGTCCGGCAGCGGCACGCCCTCCTGCTCCAGATAGCGGCGGGTACCAATGAGGATGCGGTTGTTATCGCACCAGGCGGAAAAGCCCAGCCCATGGTGCTGCTCCAGATCCTTGACCGGGAACAGGATGTCTGTGCGTTCCTCAACGATCTGGCGGAACAGCCCCTTCAGGGTGCCGTGGCTCTCGTTCAACACGCTGGCCGCGTACAGGATGGCGCGGTCGATGCGGCCGCCCTTGAAGATGCGGATATCCTCCAGCTGTGCGCTGTCGGCGGTGAACAGGTCGTCTGCATCGATCTGCAGCGTATCAATGCCGCCCAGCTGCTCAATGGCCTGCCAACCGGGCACGACTGCGCCCACAGCCGCAGCCGCACGCTGCAGCCGTAGCGAGGCAACGCCCGCGATCAGGGTAGAAGAAAGCGGTGCGCCCATGCACAGCACCGCTGCCATGGCAGCCGCCGCTTTGTTCCAGCCGGCACCTGCCAGCAGGAACAGCACGCCGCTGAGCAGGGCAACGCCCAGCAGGATGTACGAAACTTTGCGTGCACGGCGCTCGCTTGCGCGCTCGCTCAAGCTCTGCTCCACAAAGCCGTCAGCTTCCTTCATTGGGCGGCTCAGCAGCACCCAGGGGTCCTTCTGTTCCAGATCCCGTGCAAGGGCGCGCAGCAGGTCTTTATCCTTGGCGCGGTAGGCGCCCTCGAACTCCACACCATTGGTCACCAGCTCATAGCCGCCCTTGACAGCAGCCAGCATCACCCGGCTGCCCAGCAGCGCAAGAAACAGGCCCAGCGCGGCCATGCCGCTGAGCAGCGAGATGCCGGTGGTGCCGCGGTAAACATTTGCGTTCAGCATGGCTGTGACCGCCTGCACCAGCGCTGCTACTGCGGCCAGCGCCGGCATCGTCTCGGAAGAAGACCGTCCGCGCAGGCCGTTCAGGCCGTCGCGCAGCACCGGGAAGCCCACGCACAGGCTTGCTGCCAGCAGCAGCAGGTTTGCAGCATAGAATGCCGCCGGGGCAGCATCCGGGTCCAGCGCCGCCATGGCGGGCAGCAGCCCATCCGATACCAAACCAAAATGCAGCAGCACCACAGCCAGAATGCCGCCCAGCACGCAGCGCAGCGTCAGCTCTGCACTCATACGGTGCAGTTTATCCGCCGTAGCCTCCGGCTCGGTCAGCTCCGTTTCAGCATGTTCCTCCGGAGACACCGCGTCCTCCGCCTCAGCTTTCAGTTCCGGCTGTGGCGCAGCGGGTGCCTTCTCCGGTGCCTGCTGCGGCTCTTCACCGTCCAGCGGCAGCAGCGGCAGGCTCATGGTGTCCTCTTTTGCGGCAGGCTCCTCTGCCGGGGCCAAAGGTGCCTGCGGTGCGTCCTCGCTCTGCACCTTGCCAAAGAAATCGACCACCGGCTGCTTTTCCGGCTGCTCCGTTTTTTTCGGCTGCGGCACAGGTTCCGGCTGCAGCTCCGGTGCCGTCTCCTTTACCGCTGCAAACACAGCCGCGGGCAGCGGTGCACCGGACGGTTTCTTTTTGCTTTCAGCCGGTTCAGTTTCTGCTGCCGGGGCTGCTTCGGCCCTCGGTGCAGGCTTTTCCGGCTTCTGGTCGCTCAGGCCGTTGATCATCGCCTTGAGCTGTGCCATCTCCTGCTGCTCCTGCTCTTCCTGCGGCAGCAGCACCTCCGGCGCATTCTTGGGGTGCCGGAGAGGCTTTGCCGTGCTGTGCTGCTCTGCGGGTCTTGCCGCCGGGACAGCGCTCTGCCGGGGTGTTTCCGGCTTCACTGCCGCCGGGGGTTCTGCCGTTTGCGGTGCAGATTTTTCCTCCGGCTTTTTGGCGGGTGCTTCCGGCTGTGCATCCTCTGCTTCCTTTTCCAGAAAAGGCCACGGGGCCAGTTCCTGTTCCGGGTCTGCCTCCGGCTTCAGCATCAGTTCCAGATCCGCTTCCGGTTCCGGCTGCGCATCCTCACCCAGCCGCACCTCACCGGTGGGCATTTCCTGCGGCTGCTCTGCTGCAGCTTCGTCAGTCTCCTGCTTTTCCTTACCACGGCCAAACAGGCCAAACCGTTTCTGCGGCTTTTCCTCCGGCTGGTTTTCGTCTCTCCGGGTCATCTCCTCCGGGATATCCACCGCCGTGGTGCTGAAAAAGGAGCGGAACTTTTCATCCGGGGTCATTTCCCGGCCATTATTTTTATCTTTCGGCATTCTAGTCCCTCCTGTAATTCAAATTGAGGTTCCGGCCCGAATGCCGGATCATGCCTGCTGTGCTGCGCGCTGGGACTGGATCTCGTACAGAATAATGCCCGCAGCCACCGACACGTTGTAGCTGTCCACACCGGTGCCCGGTGCTGCCATATCCAGCCGCACCACACCGTCGCACAGCTTTTTCACCAGCTGCGAAACACCGCTGCCCTCGCTGCCCAGCACCAGTGCAATGGGGCCGGTCAGGTTGTTCCTGCGCAGAGACACGCCGTCCATATCGGCGCAGTAGACGAACACACCCTGCTCCTTCAGGCGGCGGATGGTCTCGCCGATGTTGGCCACACGAGCCACCGGCAGGCGTTCTGCGGCACCTGCGCTGGACTTGATGACGGTAGGCGTGACCGATGCGCCGCCGCGCTTTGGGATCACGATGCCATGCGCACCGCACAGCAGAGCACTGCGCATCACGGCACCCAGATTGTGCGGGTCTTCAATGCCATCGCTCAGCACCAGAAAAGGTGCCTCGCCCTTGTCCTTGGCTGCTGCCATCAGGTCGTCTACCGTCACGTATTCGATCTCGCTGGCAAATGCCGCCACACCCTGATGGCTCTCGGTGCCGGTCATCAGGCGCAGCTTGTTGGGGTGCACCCGCTTCACCGTGGCACCCGCTTCCTTTGCCAATGCGGTATAGTAAGCCGCCACGGCCGGAGCCATGCCCTCAGCAATGAGCACGGTGTCCACGCCGGAACCGCTTTTCAGCAGTTCGGTCACCGGATTTTTGCCATAAACAAGGCTCTCGTTCTTCTGCAGCGGCTCTTCCGGGCTGCGGCGCGGACGGCGCGGCTGGTTCTTTTCTTCCATGATGATTTTCTCCTTCCGTTGTATCACCGGAAGGTGCTGTGCACACCCTCCAAAAGGCACGCCGCACTCTGGGCCGCGCACCGGTATGATCTGAAGCTGATAACTCATTTTGAAGTATAGCATAAGCCGACCTTGTTTGCCAGCAAATTACCGTTTTTTATCCGCGTCCTGCAAAAGTTTTTCTGTTCGTGGTGCCGGAGACCGTTTCCGCTTTTTTGCAGAAATGTTCTGCCGCCCTGCATCAGCTTTACCCGGCTGCTGGGTAGATATCCCTCTGTTTTGCCGGAGAAAAAAGTTTTCCACAAAAACGCGGTATACAATCCGTAGAAGAGCGATTATTTTTCCACATGTTGAAAACCCTGTGGAGAAAGTTCAAAAGTCCAGCTTTAAAGCCTGTTTTGCCTGTGGAATTCCACACTTTCCACAAGGTTTTCCACTTTTTGGTTCGACCTTTTTTGATTTCCTGCGTACAATTTGTAGAATACAAGTCGGAAATATGACAATTTTTTGAACTGCATCCTGTCCGCTTTTGCCAAATTGCCCAATATCATTTTGACGAATGTGGATCTGTGTTGAAAATCCGTCCTTCATCAAGCTTTCTGTCTTTCGGCCGCTTATTGCACATTATATGGAAATTTGTTGCACTCTATCGAATATACGCGCTTCTGGCAGTAACCCCCTGCACCCTGCCAGAAACAGAATCCCCGCATTGTTACAGGAAAAACACCGGTTTGGATTGATTTTGGCCGCTGTTTGGGGTATACTAATTCTGTAGGTTCGTTAAACCGTGCACAAAGCGGATATGAAACGAGCAAGACCCCAATGATTTTGTGGAGGTAATGAATAATGTTGGTAAATGCAACCGAAATGCTGATCAAAGCACGTGATGGCCACTACGGTGTGCCTCAGTTCAACATCAACAATCTGGAGTGGACCAAGTCCGTTCTGACCGCCTGCGAGGAAATGAAGAGCCCTGTGATTCTGGGTGTTTCCGAGGGTGCCGGCAAGTACATGACCGGTTTCAAGACCGTCGCTGCCATGGTCAGCGCAATGGTCGATTCCATGGGCATCACCGTTCCCGTTGCCCTGCATCTGGATCACGGCACCTATGAGGGCTGCAAAGCCTGCATCGAGGCCGGCTTCTCTTCCATCATGTTCGATGGCAGCCACTACTCCATCGAGGAGAATGTGGAAAAGACCAAGGAGCTGGTTGCTCTGGCACACGCTAAGGGCCTGAGCATCGAGGCCGAGGTCGGTTCCATCGGCGGTGTCGAGGACGGCGTTGTGGGTGCCGGCGAGATCGCAGACCCCGAGGAGTGCGCAAAGATCACCGCTCTGGGCATTGACTTCCTGGCTGCCGGCATCGGCAACATCCACGGTGTCTACCCGGCAAACTGGAAGGGTCTGGACTTCGAGGCTCTGGACCGCATCCACAAGGCCACCAATAACATCCCTCTGGTCCTGCACGGCGGCACCGGCATCCCCGACGAGATGATCGCAAAGGCAATCAGCCTGGGCGTTTCCAAGATCAACATCAACACCGAGTGCCAGCTGGTGTTTGCTGAGGCCACCCGCAAGTACATCGAAGAGGGCAAGGATCAGCAGGGCAAGGGCTTCGACCCCCGCAAGCTGCTGGCTCCCGGCGCAAAGGCCATCGAGGCCAAGTGCAAGGAGAAGATCGAGCTGTTCGGCTGCGCAGGCAAGGGCTAAGCGGAAGCTCGTATCGTAACCGGTACACCACCCAATAAAGTATGCGCCCCCGCTGCACCGTTATGCACAGTGCAGCGGGGGCGCTTTTTACTTTATATGCGAGCACTCAGACGCGGGTCTTTTCCATATCTCCAAAAATGTATTGCATACAGTCCTGCACCCAGAAGCAGGCAAAAAATCGAATAGCTAAGGATCGGAAGCCGCAGCAGTACGATCTTACCCGCGATCTGGGTAAAGAACCAGCCCGTTCCATACAGAGTCACGATATAAAGCACCAGCCATGTAGCATATTTCAGCCAATGCTCTCGTGGCGGAAAGCCTACCTGCTCCATCATCCGGCGGAACAGTGCGCAAAAAACCGTCACTGCAACAACAAGCTGCATCAGATAGCCTACAGAAAGTTCAAAAAACCAATCACCAATTACCGGGTAAAGCAGCAGCCCTTCCACGCCCCACTCAAAGAAGAAATACAGCGGTGCAACAAACCAGAAGTAATCCGCAGCTCTCAGTGTTTTCAAACATGGCTTGACCTCCTCTACAAAGGTTTTTGCATCCGAAATCGAATCGAACAGTTCCTGATTTTCTGCATTGGCTTGGATGGAAATATCAAGCAGATCGCTGCACACAAGTTCAATGCCGCAGAAATCCCAGCTGACCCGGCGAAGATACCAGATCACATCTTTCAGCTGCTCCTGGCTTTTTTCGTTCAGCAGCTTTGTACGCATCCGATTTGCCTTTCGCAACGCAAAATACTTATTCATATGGCTCCTCCTTAAAAATTTTCTCCACCAGCTGGCAGAGCTGATACCAATCCTGCCGAAACTCAAGAAGTGCCTTTCGACCTTCTTCAGTTACAATATAATATTTCCGGCTCGGCCCCTTAGGGGAAGGTCTGCGTTCTACTGTAACCTTTCCTTGCTGCTCCAGCCGCAGCAGCAGCGGATAAAGCGTGCTTTCACTCAAGTCAGAAAACCCGACCTGTTTTAGATGCATCACGATCTCATAGCCATAGGTCGGCTCTCTGCTAATGAATTTCAGAACACAGAATTCCAAAACGCCCTTGAGCAATTGTGTGTTGTTTTCCACTGGATACCTCCTTTTGCCTATTATGTAATACATAGTAGCTTATCTATATTGTATTGCATAGTAGTATTTTTGTCAAGTCCTGTCCTGTTATCATTTCGACCAAAATCCGCTCCATATTTTTGTGCAACAAAAAAGCCCTGAGATTTCTCTCAGAGCTTTCTGTTCAAGTCGGCGACTACCTATTTTCACGCGCCGTTTCCAGCGAACTATCTTCGGCACAAGTGAGCTTAACTTCTGTGTTCGGAATGGGAACAGGTGGAACCTCACCGTCATCGACACCGACCGATCTGACTGAACCAGTATAACATGTTTGTTGTACTTTGTCCAGTATTTCTTAGAAGGACGTGCCTTCAAAACTGAATAATCACTGCTTACATTTTTTCGTTGACTCTTAGAGTCTCAAGCGAATTGTGGTCAAGCCCTCGACCTATTAGTACACGCTTGCTGAATGGATCGCTCCACTTACACATCGTGCCTATCAACCTTGTAGTCTTCAAGGGGTCTTACTTGTTTGAAACAATGGGATATCTTATCTTTGGGTCGGCTTCACGCTTAGATGCTTTCAGCGTTTATCCGATCCGTACATAGTTGCCCAGCTATGCTCTTGGCAGAACAACTGGTGCGCCAGAGGTACGTCCGCTCCGGTCCTCTCGTACTAGGAACAGCTCCCATCAAATATCCTGCGCCCACGACAGATAGGGACCGAACTGTCTCACGACGTTCTGA
>ERZ773183.129-NODE-129-length-97093-cov-9.409273_pt1 | contig 97093 bp, 85 predicted proteins | sample MGYA00580532_ERZ773183 | MGnify/ENA primary metagenome ERZ773183 (study PRJEB29015, sample SAMEA2737791) | human gut metagenome | biome: human gut; feature: human-associated habitat; material: faeces | place: China | collected 2012 ...
ATTCTAACAATTCTATTTCTATCTTTAATAGTAATTCTAACAATTCTATTTCTATAATTTATAGTAGCCCTTCTAATTCTCCTAAGCTCGTTAATCATAGTATTGCTCCTAAGTTTATTACTAGTAAATTATTTAATAGTACTAGTCCTAAGCTCGCTAATAATAGAACTAATATCATTTCTTCTAAGTCTCTTATTATCTATTCTATATTATCTATTGCCTATTGTTGTTGTTAGTAGTCCAAAGTCTATCTTCGATATACTTAGTCCTATTAGTCTAGTTAATTCTTACTATTGTATTTAAGTCCTTGATTAGACTTATCTATATTATATAGTATTAGTTGTATTATTTGGGTCTTATTGTGTAAGCCCTTTCTCCTATTCTATCGAATAGTTCGAAGATTGAGTAACAGAGTTGTAAAAATGGAACGGTAAGAATTAGTGAATATTTTAGCTTAGTATTAGAACGTATAGTAGAGTGTTTACTAGTGTGAACGAGTGTGAATGGATGTGAATTATACAGAGAATACAACTCTAAAGGTTTTTTAACAAGTTAGATATTGATAGTACAGATATTATTCGTATAATTGCACTATTAATGATTGGCGGTTATATTACGGTTAGTAATGCTAGTCAGCTTAATTAATGGTATTAACAATCTAATTAAAGTAATTATGTTACACTTAGAGAACAAAGCTAAAGGAGAAACTTTCCTAGTTCCTCAACACATTGGAGAAATTGATTTTAAGTATGTTTCTGACAGAGTTAAAGATATAACTCCGTTTAAGCATTTTGGTATTGTTGCTATTATTCAGACTGCCAAACTTCGTGAGATTATCAATCCTGATTTAAAGGGTACTGGTAGTACTAGATTCATATTGGTTAAGACTAACTATGCTGATGATGTTAAGGAAGAAGATAGAGCAATGCTTAATCGTTTCTTATATGTTGCTCCGTCTGACGTATTTACTGGTATAGATTGTAATCCTCGCAGTAATGAACTTACTCCTTATAATCTTGCTGAATTTATTCGTGGAGACCAAGACTTAAATCTTAGTATTGCTCGTGGTGAGATATTCCGTAAAGTTGGAAGTGGTTCTGTTATTAGTTTACTTGGTACAGAAGTAACTCCTGTTACTGCTGAAAAGAAAGGTGATAACGGTAAGCTAATTACTACTATTGCCGAAACAGTAGTTTGTATTGGTTATAAGATTGTTCGTCTTTCTGATATTCAAGGACAAAATACTGTTGAAGGTCTTATTCCTAATGGTAAACCACAAAAGTTTATAGTAGCTACTAACTTACTAAAAGTATAAACTTAAATGCCTTCTATTGATTTAAAAGAAAAGAAGGAACTACAACTTAATAGAGCTAATATTATTAACCTATTATGTGTTAATGCTGAAGATGCCGGAATGATTGATGACATAATTGATGATATTGAAAATCAAGTTGTCGAGAGAATTAAAGGTATGAAAAGAGTTGCAATTCCTTTTATTGGAGCTTTCGTTCCAAATGAAGTCAAGTTGGATGCTCTAAGACATCATCCTATAATGAAGGCTAAGAGGAAAGAACTTACTAAAGAAGAATATAATGAATTTAGAAGAAACTTATTAATATCTAGGTTTTCATTGCGTAGAACTATTAAGAGTAGAACTGTTATTATATCTAAGATGGCTAGACTTAATCGTAAGTTAGCTGAACGAAAACTTAGAGAGTTTGGTAAAGATGAAAATTCTTTTAGATTGTATATGTACTTCTTTAGTAAGATGAAACCTGTTAATGATTCGGATTACTATATTAAACAAATAGATGATAAAGGTTATGATTACGAAGATTGCTCCCTTAGATTTAAGTTCTTTAATTAGTGTTGATGAACAGGGATACCCTTATGCTCCTAATGTCTATCAGATTCAAGATAGAGATGTTAGAGAGTTATATCTTCGTGATACTAGTGAAGATAAACTTCAATATCTTAAAGAAGCAGGAGTTATCTATTATTTAGCTGACCCTAAGTCTCCGCCTAATCAGATGGGATATAGTCGTCCGGAAGCATTAGAATCTGCTAGAGTTAATTACGCTCTTCCTTCCGATTGGCAACCTGATGCTCTTATTCTTCGTCTTGTTGATAGATATCACGAAGATAAGTCAGGTGTTGCAGGCGAAGCTCTTGAAACTATTCTTAGAGCTATTCATAATAGTTCTCGTGCAGCTAACATTATTAGTGAAAGACTTACTGATAAACTTAATTCAGGTCTACAAGCAGAAGATGCTTTACCTGTTATTGATTTAGTAACAAAACTCAATGGTATCATTAATATTATTCCTACTCAAATGAAATCATTGAATGAAGCTAAACAAGCTGCTGCTCTTGAAATAGAACAGAAGAAAGCTCGTGGCGGTAAGGTTGTTACTAGTTCTATGTCTGCTAAAGATGCTAGTGATTTGGAAGCACAAGTAGAAGCTCAAAAGAGAGAGTTAGGATTGATAAGCGATAGCATTGTTAATACTCCTTTACGGGGGAAATACGAAAGTACAAAATGATACCAGTTAAACCTGAATATAAACAAACTAAGTTATACTTTGACGAACCTACTCATAAGTACACAGATAATTGTGGTAACTCTTATATTAGTGCTACCACTATTATTCATTCTTATGTTCCTAAATTTGATTCTAATTATTGGGCTAAATATAAAGCTAAAGAAGAAAATACTTCTATTAAAGATATAAAGAATCAATGGGATAAGATAAGAGATAAGGCTTGTGATATGGGTAACGTTTATCACAATAATTTCGAGGATGGTATTCGTCAGAATAGTAAGTTCTTCAATGCTATTAAATATCTTAATAAGCAAGAGAGTAAACAAATGGTTACTGTTGCTGATTTAGATGTTGTTGATTGTCATACAAAACTTCTTGATGTCGATGCTTTTATAGACCATACTGAAGGTAAATATCCGGAGATATATAAAGTATTTAAGTTCTATACTGAAAGAGATTATAAGATTTATTCAGAGATAGGAGCTTTTCTTCCGAAGTATTTGGTTAGTGGTACTATTGATATATTGCCTATAAGAGAGGACGGATTCGTTATCCTAGATTGGAAAACTAATCGTACTGGTCTTAGATTTCAGGCAGGTTATTATAAGAAAGACAAGAGTGTTAGACCTGTTCAAGAAACAGATGAATGGGTACATAAACCTGAAGATGTTCTTCTTCCACCTTTTGGTGGTCTTCCTAATTGTAATGGAACTACATATAGTTTACAATTAAACTTATATGCTAAGATGGTTCATCTTATTACTGGTTTACCTTGTAAAGGTTTAGCTCTTTGTCATATTGAAGTTCCATTTATACTTAATCAGTATGGTAGACCTCAAAGATTTAAAGATGGTTTTCATGTTGATGAAAGTAAAATTGAAACAGCTAAGTGGTATAAAATATCTAGGCTAGAACCTGAAATAGACACTATGCTTAATATTCGTTATCAAACTGTTAATGGAAGTCAGAAACAACAAATGAGTTTATTTATATAATAATTAAAGTTATGGCTAAATATAATAATAAGTTAATAGATAAATGTCGAACAGTTGATTGGAGAAAAACATTAGAAAACAAAGGTTATGCTTATTTCTCTAATGGGCAATATAATCTTAATATTATAGGTGTTCGTGCTAAAGAACATAAGAACGAGTTTAATGATGCTTTTATAGTTAATTATTGGACAGCTAATGGTAAAAGATATACTGCTGTATATCCTTGTACTACTGACCCAGGTTATAAAAGTCTTGTTAATCCTGTTAATATTAAAGGTTGTGCTATTCTAGTTCCCGGTCAATATCGTGGTTGTTTTAAGAAGGGTTATCATAAGGGACAATATATTGCTCTTGTTCAATATAAACCAGTTAAAGTATTCCGTGATGCTAATAAAGATTTTTATATGGATTGCGATGAATCAACTATTGATGAAGGAATGTTCGGAATCAATATTCATAAAGCCGGAGAAGCTAGTACTGTTGTTGATGGTTGGTCTGCTGGTTGCCAAGTTCTAGCTAAGAACATTGATTATAAAGAATTTATTAGTATAATTGAATTAGCTATTCCTATTTGGGGAGACGTATTCACTTATACATTGTTAGAAGAAAAAGACTTGATTTTATGAAACTAAAGAGTATTGGAATAGGACTATTAATAGTTGTTATACTGTTTGTTGTAATTAGAGTATTCAACCATTTTGTTTCTAGTAAGGAATATGTAGAAGTCCCACTTATAGTTCCTGATACTGTATATCAGGAAATAGGAACAAAGAGAGATAGTTTACAATTAGTAATAGATTCTATTCTCAATACTCTTAATAATACTAATCAGTATGAGAAAGAATTTGATAAAGCAATTAGTGATACTGATAGTATTGCTATTCTCGAACGCTTCTTATATCTTGTGTCAAAACCAATCGGAATTGAGAATCCAGCGACTAGAGACGAAGATAGATAGTTTACAGCAATCACACTCCTTTATGGGGGAAGGCGGAGCGAAGCGTAGCCTAGATAAGGAAGTATTAAAGATAGCCAATGTTAAGTTAATACTTTCAGAAGAGTATAAAAACCAATATGAATCCTACAAGAAGTTATATGAATTAAAAGTTCAAGATAGCTACTTGCAGGATTCTATTATATCTAAACAACGTGAAGAGATAAAAAGAATAACATTGATTGGTAATCAAGCTATTGTTAATCTTAACAATGAATCTAATAAGTCTAAAAGATATAAGAAACAACGCAATGGATTCATAGCTAGTACAGGTGTACTGGCTATTCTTGTTGCTATACTATTAAAATAAAATATAAGTCATGAAGCTAGAAGAATATCCTTTTTATCAATTCTATTTTGAAGAAGATAAAGATAAGAAGTATAAGCACGCTAAAGACTGTGGATATAAAGACCCATTCGACCATTTCTTAATAGGAGATAGTGGAGGATTCTTAATGAATATTAATCCTCATAAGAGATTCGTTAATACTGAACTTCTTCGTCCTTCTGCTATTACTTATGAAAAGGAAGGGGTCTATACTAAGTTTGCAGTAGATAGTATGCCTTATACTAACTTTCGTAAGCAAGAAACTCTTCGTAGACTTGTTGGTTTTAAAGCTCCATGTTTAATGGATACTAGAACTGGCGAGATAGAAGATGTTTATATAACTGGTGAACATTATAATTTTATTAATTACGGACGTATTCTTAAACTAGATACTAAAACCCTTCGTGTTGAAGAAGGTAAAGTTACTGGACGTAAGATAAGAGGATTTCCACGATTTATTGATTGCCAATGGTGGTACTTCTTAATCAAACAGTTCTGTCGAGAAAATGGTTTATTCCTTATTAACGATAAAACTCGACGTGGTGGATTTAGTTATATGGAAGCTATTGGTTCTGCTAACTTTATTAATCTTACTCCTAATCGTGCTGTTATTCATGCGGCTAGTGATAACAAGTTCTTAGTTCAGTCAGGTGGTTTATCAGACTTTATGAAGAAACAAATAATCTTCTATGAATCTAATACTCCTTTTGTTAGAGGTATAGCTAAGATTGATGCTAGTGATTTTATATTAGGTTATAAAGACCCTAGTACAGCTATTATTGATGATAATAGTTGGAATAGTGCTTGTATATCTGTATCTACTAAGAACAATCCTTCTGCTGCCGTTGGTAAAGATGCCGGAGAAATAAAGTGTGAAGAAATGTCAGAGTTTGAAAACTTTGATGATTTTATGGATGTTACTGAACCTACACTAAAGACAGGTTCTGTTACTACTGGTTTTCTTAATGCTTGGGGTACTGCTGGTAAAGCTAATGCTGGTTGGGTTACATTTGAACAGAACTTCTATGACCCTAGAGGTAGAAACTTTATGGCATTTGAGAATGTATGGGATAAAGATAGTAGACCTGAAGTATGTGGTTATTTTAAACCTTATTGTTGGGGACTTGAAGGTTATAAGATTGGTGATGATAATCAAATCGCTACTCTTACTTCTCTTGATGATGATGGTAATTCTGATATAGCTCTTGGTTTTCAAATAGCAGAAGAAGAACGTGCTGCTGAAAAAGCTAAGAGTAAATCATTCGCTAAGTTTATTAGTTATTGTGGACAGTATGCTAATATGCCTAGTGAATCATTTAGTTCTGTAAGTGAGAATATATTTAGTAGTGAAATACTAGATGAATGGGAACAAGAACTAAAGATGTCTAATAAGTATAACTTTTATATAGATGGTAAGTTTGTAGAGTATGATTCAGATAACTTTGAGTTTATACCTAATGAACGTATTGCAGCTAATGGTGGTGTATTTAGAAAAGACTTCTTTGAATATATTAAGAATGTTCCTCGTCACTCTAACGAAGACCCTGAAGGTTGTATTCGTAAATGGTTTAATCCAATTAAAGTAGAATACATAGATAAAAAGACAGGTCAGTTGACTAAAGGTACTCCTCCGGGAATATATAGTATTAGTTATGACCCTGTTGGTATTGATAAAGATAAAAAGGAACTTACTAATAAACATTCTCATAATAGTATTAAAGTATGGATGAATCCTTGTATATATAATGGTTATCGTCCTAGACTATGTGTAGTATATTATGGTCGTCCTGATGAACTAGAGAAAGCAGATAGAATCTGTTATCAATTAGCTGTTACTTATAATTGTCTTGGAACTACTAATGTCGAAATCAATCGTGGTGAGACAGTAAGTAATTTTAAGAAGTGGAAAGCAGTTAAGTACTTAGGTTATCATCCTGTTCATCTTTGGGATACTAATGTTAATACTAAGAAGATTAATACTATTGGTTATGATATTAGTAATGAAACAGTAAAACTTGATGGTCTTCGTATGTTAAAGGAAATGCTATATTCCCCCATAGGGAAGTTTGAGGATGGTAGGGATATGCTTGTTCTTCATACTATATATGATTATCAGTCAGTACTAGAGTTAAAGAAATGGTCTAATACTGGTAACTTTGACCGTGTATCAGAAATGATTGTTCGAGGTATTGAATGGGCTGCTAATGATAAGTTTGCTAAAAAGCAACTTGAACATAGACAGAGAGTGCAAACAGAAAAAGAAAACTTTTGGAATCGTAAACGTTATTAATTATGAGTTGGTTAACAGAAAGCAACAGGTTGAAACATTTCCTCTACGCAATCCCATGTGGATTACTAGGAATAATGTTAGTAGTAGGTCTAGCAGTAGGCATGGAATTTAAAGATAAAATGTACGGGAATAAGTTTGATTTCTTGGATATTTTAGCTACATTGCTTGGCGGAATGATAGGATTCGTATTGATGCTTATTATAGTAATAGCTACGGGTACTATTGATTGGTACATTAATATACTTATTAAACTAAGCGAATTGTTATGATTGATGCAAAGCTAAATGTTAGACTTGGGGATATGCCTAAACAGCGTATCCCTAATTCTGAAAAAGATGAGAACTGGGCTGGTAGAACAATAGACTATTGTATTGCTGCCGGACTAGCTTGTAATGATAGAACTAAGACTGAACAACTTCTTGAAATACTTCATGGAGAAATGCCGGATGAGTTTTATCGAAAGACACTTAATCCTTATAATGCTACTAAGGAGAACTTTAAGAGATTTCCTGCTACTCTACGTAATCTTGATATTATTAATGATGTAGTTCGTCGTTATCTATCAGAGTATGTTAAGTCTCAACATGAATTTATTGTTGGTGCTAATAATCCTGAAATTATTATGGCTCGTGATGCTGCTATTAGAGAAGATATAGTTAAGCGAGCTATGATTGCATTTCAACAAGAACTTCAAAAGAGAGTACAACAACAACAAGCAGAAAATGCTCAATTAGAAGCTCAAGGACAACCAACTCAAGAAGTAGACCCTGCTCAATTAGCAGGTGATGCAGAAGAGTTTGAAAAGAACTTCATTGATAACTATATAGATGAGATAAGTGCACAAGCTCAACAGTTACTAGAAGTTATAGATGATGTTCTTAATAATGAGACAATAATTCCAGTTGAGTACTTTAACTATATCGTTACAGGGGAAGTTTATAGTTTTCATACTGTTCGTGGCAAGAAACTAATTAAAGAATGGATTCCTACTACTGATATGTATCCTGTTCCTAATGGAGAACAAATGGTATCTAAATACGATATTGTAGCTCGTAGAATGTTAATGAGTTATAATCAAGTAATAGACCAATTCCACGATGAACTTTCAGAAGAAGAACTAGAGTTTATAACTAAGTATTATAATCCTAGTACTGTTGGTGCTACTCGTACACTTAGTCTTAATGCTTATACTTATTATTTTCCTGATAAGTGTAAAAGTGCTCAAGATGAAAATAGAGAAATATTTCCTTCTGATGGTTACGATTTAAGATTGAAGAACGGAGAACTATTAGAAGTGTGGCACGTTAACTGGAAAGGATATACTCAAGTTAAAATACTCAAGTATATTAATGAGATAGGACAAATTGATGAAATGATTGTTCCTGACGACTTTGAGTTTAATCCTGAACTAGGTCATATTGAAATATCTGTTGTATATAAACCACAAGTGTACGAAGGTTATCGTATAGGTGGTCAACGATTTGGTATATATCCCGGTGGTGCTAAAGCTATTCCTTTCCAGTTAGATGATGATATTAGATTGCAGTATTGTGGACTTCAAGAAGTTCTTCCTCAAATGGGAAGATTCTCTATTGTAGAAATACTTACTCCTTTCCAAATCTTAATCAATATATTCTCTTATCATAGAGAAATGATGATAGCTAAGAATAAGATGTTTATTCTTGTTGCAGCTAAATCTTTATTTGGAGAAGATGCAGAAGAAGCTATCTATAATATAGCAGCCGAAGGAATATTCCCGTATGATGATGCAGAAGATATTAATAGTTCTAAAGCTCAATCTATTAAAATGCTCGATGCTAATATCTCCGGTTACATTACTGAAATATCTAATCTTATTGAATCTATCAAAGGCTCTGCTCGTGAAATGGTAGATATGACACCGCAACGTTACGGACAGATAGCAACTAGTGCTGGTAAAGGTACTACTGAAGAAGCTATTATTCGTGGTTCAATGGGAACAGTTATTATCAATTATATGTTTGATAAGTTCCGTGAAGATGAATATATAGTAGATTTAAACAATTCTAAGTTAGCTTGGATTGATGGTTTAGATACTTCTTATTATGATAAGTCAGATAGGAAACAATATCTATCCCTTAATGTAGATAATCATACTTTAGGACAGTACGTTATTAAAGCTAAGAACTCTGATAGAGAAACAGAGAAATTCGAGCAACTTAAAGAGTGGGCTTTCAATGCTAGTCAAAATGGAGATTTAATGTCAGCTGTTGCAGCTATTACTTCCGGTAATATATCCAGTCTTAAACTAGCTATTAATCGTTATCAAGAGATTCGTCAGAAGAACGAAGAATCTCTTCGTCAACTAGACCAACAGTTAGAAGATGCTAAGAACAAAGCTGCTCTTGAACAGATAGCTGCTAAAGGCGAACAGGATGCTAGACTTGCAGAAATCAAAGGTTATTATGACCTTTTAGCTAAAGGAATGGATACCGAAGCTGCAATGGCTGCATTAGCTAATCAACCTGCTCAAGCTGCACCACAAGATAACTCTGCTGAATTATCTTTAAAACAAGCTGAACTAAATGAAAAGAAAAGAGCTAAAGACTTAGATATGATAAACTCTGCGTTAGATAGAGACAATCAATTAAAGATAGCTAAAGAGAATAAGAATAAATATGATACACCTAAGTCTAGTAAGAAGTGAACACTAAGTTATAATTAGCTATATACAATTCTCTATGATTCAGACGTGCCCTACGGATATTTCCGTAGGGTTTTTCGTACCCATAGAATCGACGTAGATGCCCTTTCCTTTGCCTCTATTGCATTTACCCTATTAAATCGAAGAACTATAAAGGAAAGCATTAAAATGCCATGACGGGGCTTAAAATGGCTCATTCTTTTGCCCTGTATGCCACGATAAATTAGTCTGAATATAGTTAACTCCTATGTATCTTAAATGTAAATGGTGCGATTTCTAGGGCTAATAGTAAAGGTATTCCGACTGGTAAGAGTTGTATTTCTTATATTATTAGACTACATTTGACTTGAAAGTAATAATTAAAACATATTTATTATGCCAACTTTTAAAAATAATGATTCTCTCGATTTAAGTATTGATAAAGTAGAAGATATATCTACTGTTGGAGATACTGGAAACGGTGCTGGCTCTGGTGCTAACAGTGATACTACTGTACAGGGACAACAAGGTGCTGGGCAAGAAGGTCAACAAGGTAATATTGTTGAAAGTAATGCTAATGGAGAGCAAGGTCAAGAAGGAAACGGACAGCAAGGTCAAGAAGGACAAGGTGATGGAGACTCCTCTACGGGGGAAGTTACATTGTCCGAAGGTGATACAGTTAATGTTGATGGTGTAGATTATACTATTGATGCTAACGGCAATGCTGTTGATGCTGACGGAACTGTATTCCGTACTGCTGCCGAACTTGCTGAACTTATCGCTCAAAATGGTTCTGAACCAAGTGTTCTTGACCAATTACAAACTCGCTTCGGTTCTGACTTTAAAGACGAAGATGGTAATCCTATTGTATTTGATAATAATGCAGAAGGTATTGCTGCTTATGTTGATACAGTAGTTCAAAGTAGAATTGTAGAAGCACAGACTGCTGCTTTGAATAATCTATTTGAAACTTATCCTCAAGTAGAACAAGTTATTAACCATCTTAAACTTAATGGTACTCTTGAAGATTTCGTTGAGATTCCTGATAGAAGTAACATTACTGTTAGTAAAGATAACGAAGAACAACAAGCTAGTTTCATTCGTGAAGAATGGAAACTTAGTGGTAAAAAAGGAGATGTAAACAAATTCATTGACTATTGTAAAAACGCAGGTATTCTTTATGATACTGCTGTTGAATCTAAAGAAGCTGTTGATAGCATATATGAATCTCGACTTGCTGAACAGAAAGCACAAGTAGAAGCTAAAGAAGCTGCTGCTGCTGCCGAAGAGAAAGCATATTGGGATAATGTAGAAAAGACTATTAGCAAAGGCGAACTATTAGGTTATAGTATTCCTGAACAAATCCAGTGTAATAAAGACGGAAAGAAAGTAATGCTTAGTCGCAAAGACTTCTTGAAGTATGTATCTACTCCGGTTGATAGTGAAGGTAATACAGCCTATATGTTAGACGAAGCTAAAGTTGATTCTAATGCTCGTATGCAGGATGATTTACTTAAAGCATTTCTAAAGTTTACAGGTGGCAATTATGCTAGTCTTGTTGGTATGGCTGTTAATAAACACAAAGTTCTTTCTGTTAGAACAGCGGCAGCACAAACTACTGGTAAGCGGACTGTTATTATCAATAGTAAAGGTAATAATTCTAAGACAGTTGATAATGACCAACTAGTCTTGAACTAACTAAATTAAAACGAATATGTACAAATTAAGAGAAGTCGAAAGAGGTAGATATGATGATAGAGGTTACTCTAATGAGCAATCTCTTGCTGCCTTAATGATTCAAAAGCCGGAAGAGATTAACAACTTCCTGACTTACACTTATGGTATGGAAGATGACAGATTCCCGCTAACTTTCCTTACTGAAGGACAAGGTGCAGCAGGTGTTCGTGATATTACTACTGTTGAGTGGACATGGAAGACAATGGGTCGTCAGAGATTCAATGATTACATTGTTTGGGCTGACACTGGTGATACTACTCCCGGTATTGGTGGTAAACCTATTAAGGTTGAGTTTGCTACTGGTCTTATTATCGAACAATACGGTTTGCTTGCTCCTGATGGTAAAACTGCTGTTCGTGTAATGCGTGACCACGGTGCTGGTAATCATGGTGGACATCTGTATTCTTTGCAGTTAAAGAATCCAGATAAGAGTGCTTATATTGACCCAAGTAACTTTGAAAAGGGTAAGTACTGGTGTATGTTAGCTCCGTCTATTCCTGAATCTTATTCTAAGGGTAACAAGACTAATGTAATGGGTCCGGGTGTTATGAAATCCCAGCTAGGATTCAAGCGTTATAGCAAGGAAATTGCAGGTAACATTAGTAATGTTATTGTTAGTTATGCTTTCAAGACAAAAGGCGGTGGTACTGATACTCGTTGGATTAATGAAGAAATGCGCCAGTTTGATGTTCAGATGCGTATCTCTAATGAGATTGACTTGTGGACGTCTCGTTACAATCGTACTGTTAATGGTACTATTGATATGAAAGACTGGGATAACGACCAACCAATTCCTGAAACTGCCGGTATGTTTGAAATCCTAGAAGAATCAAACTACGATACTTATGGTGAATACTTGCCTCTTAGCAAGTTAAAAAGAACTATCGGTGACGTAGTTGATAAAGATACCGATACTGGTTCTATGGATATTACTCTGTATGCTGGTAAAGGCGGTATCGAAGATTTCGATATGGCTATCCGTGAAGATGTTAAGTCAGAAGGATTCATTACTCCACTTGGAGAAAAGATGATTGGTGAAGAAGGCGGTGGTCTTACTTATGGTAAATACTTCCGTAAATATAAGACTATTGACGGACATACCGTTACTTGTGTTCATCTTCCTTTCTTGGATAAATCTCCGATTGCTGAAACGGCAAAAGCTAATGGTCTTATTCATCCTCGTACTGGTTTGCCTATGACATCTCATAAACTGATGTTTATTGACAACTCTGTATATAATGGAAACCGTAACGTTCGTATGGTACGTATGAAAGGTCAGTCTTACCTTGTTGGTGTATTGAAAGGTCTTACTCCAATTCCACCGTCTTGGGGAGCTGTTCCTAGCAACTCTATCTCTACGGACATTGATAAGTCTCAATATGAAGTTAAGATGTCTCGCGGTTTGCAAGTTGACAGACAGGAGAAAATGTTCATGTTGGAGTGTGTACTCTAAGTTAAACAATTAAATTGAAATTATAATGGAAGGACAAACACCAAAAGCCGGTACATTCGGCAGTAGTCTAGCTAATCCAAATCCACAGTCTGCTAGTATTCAGCAGACTAAAACTCCGGAAGCTCCTAAACAAACCTATGAACAAGTTCTTAAAGAAGAAGATGGTTTAGATAGAGACTTCTTCGAAGAAAGATATATTGTAATAGCTCTTGCTACTGATATTACTATTAACTCTGTTTATCGTCAAGTTAATGCTAGATACATTAATGACCGTCACGATAGTATTGGTGGTAGTATCAATTCAGCTAGAATCTTAACTAGCAACTATGAAGAAATGGCAGCTTATATGCCTTCTCTTATTGGTTGCTCCACTAATGCACAAGAATATGTCACTAGAGTTCAACGTTGGTTTAATAGTATATCTATTCCAGTTAACGGTGACGGAAAGAAACTTAATTGTTCATTCCAGTGGAAAAAGAAGAGAGACTATCTGAATTATAAGATAGATGAAACTGCTATCATAGAAGAATATGATAATGCAGAGAAATCTAATCCTAAACAGTTAAAAGATGCTATTTCAAAGTATGTTACTAAGATTAATGCTCTTGAATCAACTCGTTACAAATATGGACACCCTGTTAAGGTAGATGACTATCTTGCATATCGTCATTGTCTATTGTATCCGATTGTAGCTAAAGATGTAGCAGTTATTAGTTTTGACCCACGTATCAAATTTTATATTAAAGATGAACAACGTGAAGCTAATCGTTTGAAACGTACTCGTATTCAAGCTAACAAAGCAAGACGTAATTATCTTGATGCTATTGATAATGATGCTAAGTTTAAAGCTATCTTTGTATGTTATTGTGCAAATAACAAACAAGATGTATTATCTAACCTGTTACTTGACAGAGCTATTCAAGAAAGAATGCTTGACGAGTTTGCAATTAAAGAACCGGAGAAATTCAATAAACTGTTTAATAACTCACAAGTTGAACTTCAAGCGTTTATTGAAGAAGCAATCGCTAAAGGAGAACTAGTTCGTTCAGAAGTTAATCAAACTGTTCTAACTCCCGAAGGCGGATTTATCGGAGCTAATATGAAAGAAGCATTGGCTTATTTCAGTAATCCCGATAATGCTCAACATAAACAAGCACTTGAAACTAAACTTAAATTATAATAACTATTTATTATGAAAGTAGCAGAGATACATAACGAGTTCATGTTATTAGCCCAACAAATGGGAATGAAAACTGTACGGGCAATACTTCCCGAACAGATAGACCAACTAATTAACTTGGAAACTATCGAATATATAAAAGACGTTTTCTCTCGTAAGGGAAATCGTGAACTTGATGGTATCTCTGATAACGTTATAAGATTAGCAGAACTTAATCCTCTTCATACTAGTATTAAACTAGAACCTGAACAAGGAGATATAATGTTTGGAACTGGTTATAAGATAGAGTTGACAAACTATCCCACACCAATGTTTTACACATCTGTCTACTCCTTTATGGGGGATAAGTCTTATCGTTGTAGACTTATTGATTTAGATTTAGTGAGTGAAACGATGAACGATTATCATTCAAAGTCTATTGTTATAAGTCCTATATGTTATAAGACTGAATCTAACATTGAAGTGATTGCGACATTCGAGGTAGATAGGTTCTTAGTTAATTATATTAAGTATCCTACTCTAATTAGTATTGCAACTGATACTACGAACGAACTATCAGATGTTGCTATGAAAGAAGTTATTAAGAGAGCTGTTAATACCTTTAATGCTATCTCTAATAATAATAGTTATGAGAAAGTTTCAAACGAATTATCTAAATTAGAATAAAATGGAAAGACTGTTATTTGCAGGTAATGTTGCATTAGCTACTACTCCGGCTACTCTTGCTGCTGTTAATGCAGCAGGTATTACCGAAGGTGCTGTTGCTCTTTACGACCATGAAGGTAAAGTTATTTCAGGTGCGCTTAATAAAGCTATTCCGATGTTTACCTTATTTGTTGGTGGCGGAGCTTTTGCTAATAAGAGCAAATACTCTAATATCGTTTCCGATATTGATACTAGACGTTTCTCTTATGTTAAGAGTGTCTACGCTGCCGGAATTAAATTCAGTGCGGAAATCACTGTTCCTACCCCCGTAGTAGGAAAGGATTATACGTTAACTATGGCTAAGGCTCATACTGTTCTTAATGAACGTTATAAATGGTCTGCTAGTGAACGTGCTCGCGAGGGAGATACTGCTCCTATTATTGCTAAGAAGTTAAGTACTCAACTTAATTCTCTTGGTAAGAATGAAGGATTTACTGCTACTGTTTCTGTTGCTAAAATTACCGTAACTGGTATTGATTATGAAGCATGGAACTTGATTGCAGGCGATTCATTGTTCGGAGTTACAATCACAACTACGAAAGCTATGAAACCAATTAATGATGATGCTGCTCTTAAAGAGTTACAGATTCGCTGTATTGGTGCAGAAGGTATTAACTCTACTAGTAATGATGCTCGTAAGTTATATACTTTGCCGGAATTCTCTAATGCAGATGGTTGGACAGTATTTACACTAACTTTCTATCCTCATCGTGACCTTCGTAGTGGTAGTACCGAAAATGTTAAGACTATTATTCATCTTGCTATTCCGACAGAAGCTGCTCAAATAGCTATTCTTGAAACAATATTTGCATCTGTTAATACTCCGGCTGCGGCTGCGGCAGAAGCTTAAAGAAGATATTGTAAACATAACTCGTAATAGTTTAATAAAGGGGTTGCTATTAATGTTAAAATTAGTAGTGACTCCTTTAATCATAAATAGGGATGAAGGAAATTATCGAATTTGCTCTTAATCAAGGCTTGAGTTCCTTGATAACTATTTCTATTTTCCTACTACTATATAAGTGGTTGGACAATAAGAAAAAGACTGAAAGCGAAAAGTTTGTTAGTTCTATTAGCAGTACTCTTGATGAAGTATCTAAGTCATTATTACAAGTCTCAACGTTTATTACTGATATTACAAAGAATATCATAGATAAAGATAAGGACAAATGTAAGACTGCAATAGAAGATTCTATGCTCGCTTCGGCAATGAGATTGACAATGTTCGTTACTAATACTGTTATTAATAACCACATTCATACTAATAAAGATAATATACTTGCTAATATCCATAATATAGTTAATGCAGAGTTTTACAGTGTATTCTCTAGTTTATCTTTATATAAGATTAATGGAATAAAGGCTAGTGATACTATGAAAAAGGATTGGATGCCATCAGTTGAAAAGTCTATCATAGAGATAGTGTTTAATGACAATCTTAGTAAAGAAGATAAAATCTCTAGTTTTAATAATAAAATAAACTTGAAGTTTCAGTCTTATATAACTTATATAACAAACAATACATTAAAGTAATGGACATAAACTTCGATAATGTAATAAACAAACTAGTTGACAGAGCTGTACAAATTGTACAGCTCTCCGACATTGGATTCATTCTTACTGATTCAGATATATGTAACTATAATGCTATGACTATCCTTAATCAAATGCAAGAAATAGAATCTATGTTTAGTGAGAAACAAAAAGAAAATCTAATTGCAATGTATAACGAATTAATAGTAATGCAATGAAGAGAAATGAAGATGGAACTTATACTTATTTAAATGTACCTAATAAGTATAATTGCGTCTATAAAAGATTGCTTATTAAATTAAGTGATTTAGGCGTAGATATGATTAAAGATTGTACTTCTACTTGTAAAGGTATCAATCGTCAAGTTATTAATTGTTGGAATATGTTTCAATCTGCTTGTGTAGCTTATTCTTTAGGCTATTTAAAACAAGCGGATTTACTTATTAATTATATTAATAGTTCTCTTACTCTAGGATGTACTGAATATACTAATGATGGTAAACCTATGTTTATGTCATTTGAACTTAATATTCCTGATACTATATATGGTGCACAAAAGATTATCTTTAATAAAGCTACATTTATTATTGGCAATAAAGAGAATGTAAAGAAAGACAGTCTTACTATATATAAAGTAGTTAATAATGTTGATACTATTATTGCATCAGGAGTATCTATTGATAGTCCGGTTGTTTTTAGTGACAATATTCTAAATGCTGAAATAGGAGACAGTTTTATATTTAGAGCTAGTATAGAAGGAGAAGATGAAGATATTTATTATTCTAGCGACTATACTGTTGTGTGTTCTGAACCACCTGCACAAAATGTAATATACTATGGTCATACTGATATTGCTCCGCAAGAGTTTGATGATATGACTATTGACCAAATATTAGATTTGACAGACAATGTTTCTAGAACAATAGTAGGAGATAGAAATAATAACTTTATTATTCATCAAGAGAAACATATTCACTATCTATTAATACCTGAAACAGTTGAACTAGTTGAAGCTGAATATGGTACTGTATTCTTTACTACTTTATGGAATGGTAAAGATGGTGCTTATAGAACAGATAATCCAGGAGGAATATATAATGGGGTAAACTACAAAGTGTTCTTCTTATATTCTCCTACTATATTCTCTGATGATATTCGTATAACTTGCAAAAATAAGTAATATGCCAAAAGGAATAAGTATAAGTGAACCTATTATTAATAATAGTGTTGACCAACAATATAATCCACTACCTAACTTAGATGCTAATTACGGACCTTATCAAACAATTAAAGAAGCTATTGCTGCTTTACCTAGAGAGATTCGTACTGTTGGTCTAACTGTTGGTATTAGGAAAAGTAATGTTATTAAAGAGTACTGGTTTAATGGCGGTATTGAAAATGAGAATCTAGTTATTAAACAAGCAGAGAGTGGAGATAAACCTGTACAGACTGTTTATATTCAAGATACTCCTCCGGCTAATATTAATTCTCTTTGGGTAGATACTTCCGGTCTTGGAACAGCTCTCGAAGAAGATGAAAAGCTAGCTCCTATAATTCAATCTATTCAAGTAATACAACAGTATCTTGATACTATCGTACACCAAAGAGATTTGATTATAAATCCCGGTCATGTTAGTAATACTTTCTCTAAATCTGTTGCTAAAGAATATACTCCTATTGACCCTAATACTGGACAGATAAATATTCGTGTTGCAGCAATAGGTGAAAGTCTCGAACCGGAAACAGACCAATACGAACCTAATACTAAAGCAGTTCGTGGACACTATGGAACTCTTAAAGAAATCCAAGATAACTTTAAAGATTTCGTAGATTATGAACTTCTTATTGCTACTGATGCAAAGCGTCTATATACTAAGATTGATGGAGAACCTGTTAATCTTACTGGTAGTACTTCCGGTGGTGGCGGTGGCGGATTAGATTATGAAGCACTAGATAAATTAGATACTATTGGATTTGTTGCTCCTAATGGACAAGTGTATCGAGTTAAAGTTAATAACAACGGGCAACTTGTAGTATATAAGAAAGAATTAGATACTCCACAAGCAGAACCTACTGGTGGACAAACTGACCCTAATACAGGTTGGGTTTATGTAACTACATTATATCTACAAAAGCTATATATCAATTCATTATATTGTGGTGGTATTACAAGTGACGAATATAGTTATAATCCTTGTTCTCATAACTTTGTTGAACTTAGTAATCTTACAGGTAAAGATGTGTCTCTTAATGGACTATCGTTACAGTACGGTACAGAAGGAGGAGACTGGGAAGTACTTCCTTTATGGGGGAACATCAAAGCAGGTTCAACATTCCTAATTAGAGGTGCTCAATGTTCAGTAATGAATATTAATACTACTCGTATTAAAGTTGAAACTTATGATATGGAATGGTATGCTAAAGATGGTAATCTTATTAAGTTTGATAATAAGAAAGCTAAGTTTTTCTTGACTTGGGGTACAGAACCTAGTACAGTTGCCAATCCTTATAATAACGCGACTTCCCCCATAAGGGTATCTAAAGGTTATATTGATTTGGTTGGACTACAAATACCTAATGCTGGTGATGCTGATAAAGTTGATGCTGCTGAAAATACTGCTTATGGTTATCTTACTAGTAATTATCTGTTTACTAAGTATTATACTATGGATAATGTTAAGCAAGCTACTAAAGCTCTTAGTGCTAGAAATAACGCTAATGATATGTACTTTGTTAACCTAGAAGCCGATGTTATTCCTAGGGTAGAATCTTATACTCCTAGAGCTAGTTTTGAAAATAAGAATATATTCTTTAATAAGACTTTATTAGATAGTACTAAACCTAATAAAGTCACTATGAGTTTAGGACGTAAGGCTTGCTATACTATTAATGAAAGTAACGAACCTAATGACGATGCTAGTAGATGTTTTAATTGGGTTTCCGTAGGTTATTATGATGAATACTTATGGTATCGTGCATACCGTAGTGATAATAGTTATACTGAATGGACTAAAGTAGAATCGTTTAAGAATGAAACTGGTGTTCGTAAATACTATAATCGTATTAGAGCCATAACTACTGACGGTACTCCGTTTACTACTCATAAGGTAATACTTACTCATCTAGGAGAACAGTATGATACTCATACAAGAGACAAGAATGTCTATTATGAATATTACGTAGGTAGAGATGAAACTTATAAGAGTGATGTTCGTAGGTTTGTAGTTATGAGTGAAAATATGGTGAATGATGTTCTTAACTTTGTTCAGACTTCCGACCAACAAGGCTTTAATTGGGATGAATATAATGTATGGAGAATAGCTGCCGACCAAATAAAGAAGGACTTTAATAGATATGAAACCAGTAATATATCTATGTGCTACTTTATGATTAATACTGGTGATATGACACAGAATGGTAATCGTATTAATGAATGGTTAGATTACGAAGCCGGTAGAGCATCTTTATATGATATTGCAGAAATGGTTACTGTTGGTAACAATGACCTTACTCCTGCTAATGTCTATGTTCTTGGTGACGGTGGAGATGATTCTAAAATCAATGCTACTAATATTCGTTTCTTCTATTGTTATGAAATGGATGAAGATAATCCTCCTGTATTTACTGTTGAAGGAAAAGAAATATTCGTTGAATCATTATATTCATTCGATGTTGGTCATACCCATTTCTTATGTGTTAATAGTGAGATAAGTTCTAATACTGAACGAAGTGTTTATGGACTTTCTACTACCGGAGTAATGTATGACTTAATAAGACAATGGTGTGAAAGAGATGATACAAAAGCTGTTAATGCTAAAGCTAAGATAGCTTATTGTCATGAAATGCCTTTTACTATCATTACTCAAAATCTTATTAACTCATTTTATTGGAACGGTCAAGAAGATACTAGTGTAGAACGAAGTGGTAGTCGTTTGAACTTTAATACAACTAAAGCTAATGCCTATTGGTTCTCAAAGTTCTTACAGACCCATAATTACCGTTTATGTCTTGGCGGACACAAACATACGTACAGTTGCAGTTATCCCATTTTAGAGAATGAGAACAGCTCTATGAAGCCTATCATACAGGTTACTGCGGACGTTTTACAGAACGATTTCGGTTCGACTGAACTATATACGGAAATTGCCGAAGGTGCTTTACAGGGACAATCTTTCCCTAAATCATGGGAGAATAATGCCAATTACGATATGTTGAAACACTTGTGTACGTTTCAATTGGTTGAAGAGATTACAGCTCCTATATATTTAATGTGTCAAGCTACCGGATATAAACATACTAGTAATAAGGAATTACCTAGTCCTAATATACCGTGGTTAAGGTATTTCTTTCCAGCTAGTATTACGATTAATAGTCGTGACGATGTTACAGCTAAAGTAAATGCAGGTCAACGTTATCCTTTCTATATTAAGTATTTCTTGAATAAAGGTAAAATCAACGACCTTGTTTATTATCCTAAACTAACTGCTACTGTTAGGAAATTATCTAATGTATTTAATAATTCAGGTAAATACAATGTTAATATAGAAGGATTGAATCCTAATTACGGAGTTGTTGGCGGTAATGGTGAAACTAATAATGGTAACGATATTATAAACGTTAAGTTTCCAAAATATAATATTTAATAATTATGGCAGATAATATTAAAAGATACAATCCTGATACTGGTAATTGGGACGTATCATCTTCGGGTAAAGCTACTGGTATTATAGTAGAAGACCCTCGTCTTATTGACCCTGAATTAGCAGAGCAAGGTAAGACAACTGAAACTGTCAATGACGTTCTTGTTCGCCATGACGAAGAGATAAAGAAACAAGGTGGATATATTGCTTGGCTTGCTGAACATGGTGGTGGCGGAAGTGGTGGTGGCGGAGGAGCTACCGGAGATAAAATTAATCTTACTAATGGTAATATAGTAAAAGAAGGTAATATTAACTATCTCTATTCTACTGTAAATACTAATATTAAATTAGACTATCTTATTACATCTACTAAGAATAATAAAAGATATTTTATTAATATTACTCTTGATGGTAACACTATTATCGAACGTAAAGAAGCATGGACTAATACTCCGGGTACTCTTACTATTCCACAATTAGATAAATTCTCTGCTAATAGTAATCATTCTGTTGTAATTACAGCTAATGATACAGATGGATTCTCTGCTGAATCATATCTACTTAATATAGTAGAAGCTAGTATTAAACTTGATAGTATAGTATCAGGAAATACAGCTACTGTCGGTATTGATTACTTCTTTACTTATAGTATTACTAGTAAGATTATTGGTTCAGATGTTAATCTTGTTGTTACTAATGTAACTAATGGTGCTACTAAAACTATTGAATTAGGTAAAACTACTTCTACTGCTCCTAGACAAGTTAATGTTAACTTATGGGATTTAGGAAGTATTATTGCCGGTAGTTCTTATACTATACAGGCACAAGCGTTTACTTCAATGAATGAACAAACTGTTCAATCAGATAAAGTAACCAATCGTGTAGTAGTAGAAGATGGTGTAAATTTAGTTGTACTTGTAGAAGGTATTACTACTAAAGCAGAAGTAGATGAAGGTATTGAAAGAACTAAATTCTCTCAAAGTGGTAATATATCTTTTGCGTTTACTCCTTATCTTGCTGGTGTAAGCCTTATTTATTATGCAGTTAGAATAGAACATAATGGTATTATTAAAGATATAGGTTATTTCGATGAAGGAAATTATAATGATAACCAGTATGTACAACGTGGTAAACAACAAGTATTTAGTTATGCTATTCCAACAGAAGGAAATGTTCTTGGTGATTGGAATATAACTCTTCGTTGTTGGTCTGAAAAAGGAGACCCTATTACTGATACTCTTTTAGCTTGTGAAGTAGTATCTAGTTCTTCTGCTCTTATTGTAGACCAAAATCCTAATAATAGTAGATATGCTAGTTGGCATGTTCGTCAAGAGAGTTTTCCTCGAGTATCAACAACTAAAGTTTGGACAAGCAATGAACCTAATTTTACTGCTCCTGGTAACATTGAGCCAACTGGTACTATAACTAATCTTAATGTATATAATACTAATGGTGTTCTTTCCGGCTTCTTAGTAGAGAAAGGACAATCAATGTTACGTATATCAGGAGAAGCTTATGGCGTTATTGACGTACAACCATTTAAAGATGATGCTACAACTCTTAATAACTGGTCAAGACAAGGATTCGGTTTATCGTGTACATTCAAGTCAGATAAACATCCTTTCTCTAACAGAACAGTCTTCTTTATAGGGGATTACAATACAGACGAGCAATTCTCGGAAGGTATTAAGATAGGTCTTGAAGATATTACATGGTCTTATACCGATGGTAATATTAAAGAGACTATTAGTTGTAAGATACAACAAGGTGTTATCAATACTGTTGACTTCATAGTTAATAAGAATCCAGGAAAGATGATTGTCGGAATCTTTATTAACGGTGTACTTAATGCTGCTCGTGAAATTAAGAATGACTTTACTTGGAGAACTAGTTCTAAGATATATCTAGGTTGTGACATTAGTAATGCTGGTAAGATTCAGAACTTTGCCGATGTTAACTTTTACGATATTAAGTTATTCCGTGTTCCTGCTAATGACAAAGAAATTGTTATTAATGCAATGAACTCCAAAGCTAGAGCAACATTGTTACCTGATGGTAGTGTAGACTTTACGGAATATAATAGAATGAAGTTAAAGAATTTCTTCTCTACTTCTGATTCTGAACCACACTCAACACTTTGGGATGATATTAATCAGACTTATGCTAATATTAACTTTAATAGTCTTATCTCCGATACTACTAAAGTACTTCCAATAGACATTATGTTAATTAACTGTGCTAATACTGGTTTTACTCGTGCTGTATTTGAAGAAATAGGTGGACAGAATAATAACTGGTATTCAGGTTGCACTATGAGTTACTTTAGTCCAACTTCCGGTAAGTCTAGTTCTGAATATACTACTGATGTATCTGTTTCTAAACAGGGTACTTCTACTATGAACAATCTTGTTAAGAACTTAGAGATTAGATTTGATAAGATGCTTAAAGCAGATGATGGTAGTAATCTTGATTACGAGTTATTCCAACCTAAAGAAACATGGTTTCCTGAAAGACAATTTACACTTAAAGCCGACGTTGTAGATAGTGCTCATGCTAATAACGCTTCTATTGGTAAATGGATTAATGATAACTCGGATTTCTTATTTGAGAAAACTCCACCTATGGAAGAGTTAGAAGCTCACCGTCCAGTAGATACTCGTGATAGAACTGTTAAAGATAAAGTAACTATTAAGCAAACACTTGAAGGTTTTCCTATTATTCTTCTTATTCAGTTTGATGGTGAGGAAACTCAAACCATGCTTGGTATATATAGTTTTAACTTAGGTCGTGGAGCTTATTATAATATGGGCTTCCGGTTTTTAAAAGATTTTACTACTAAGATAAAGAATACTGCTGGTGAATATGTAGAAAATAAGTTACCTGCTTTTGTTACTTCTTATCATGCTTATGAGCAAGATGAAAAGTTTGGTAGTATAGACCAACGTAAAGTTTACTCTTATGAGTTCGGAGAAAATGCAAACGTTATTGTTGATGGAGATAAAACTCTACCATTGGCTTTATTTATGCAAGACGATATATCTATCATAAAACACGTAGGTGAGTTTAAATATAATGGTGGTAATTGGTTAGAACCAACTGCTCCTGTTACCGATGATAATGTTTGGAGAGCGTTGCAAGAACTATTTAGTATCTTTGCTCAAATGACTACTTCAACAGTTAAGAAGTATCTTTGGAATGAACAGACAGGTGGTTATGAAGAAACTGCTGGTGAATATCCTGCTCAATCTAGTTGGTCTACTCTTGCTGCTGAACTTGATACTAAGTTTTCAATTAGAAATGCTTATTCTTATTTATTAGTATGTGTCAAATATGGACTTGTCGATTCGTTAGGTAAGAACTTAACAATAGTATGTTATGATATTGATGGTACTAAGAAATGGTTTATTCGTTTCTATGATATGGATACTGGTAATGGTCTTGATAACGTAGCTCTTGAATCTGTTGCTAAAACTGCTTGGCTTGATAAATTTAGTAATAATGATAAGAATGATGTTAACTCATTAGTTATTACTAAGAACGCTGCTGATGGTGGATATGATACTTATAGTTCTCGTATGTGGGACGTATTAAGAGATACTATCTTTGCTAATACAGGTGTATTCGATAGCTCTCTTGAAACTCTTTGGGATTTATGGAGAAACAATGATAACATTGCTAAAGATACTAATAATTATATAGATAATTACTTTGCAGCTCAAACAAAAGATTGTGGTGAGTTACTATTTAATTATGACTATAATGTTAAATATCTTACTGCTTATGTTGGTGAAGCCGGAGGTGCTGCTTCTTATGCTAACATTGAGTTCTTACATGGTACTCGTGTTGAGTATGTTCGTGACTGGTTAAAGAAACGTGTTTGGTTCTTTGATGGAGTATTTAAATATAATAATCCTAGTAATATTCAGCCTTATAATAATAAAGGAACATTCTCGGCAGGTGGAGCAGAGGCTACTAATCCTAAGTTAGTAATTACTTCTAATTGTCCAGCTATATTTGTAGTTAACATTGGTAATACTACTGATACTAGATATTTCTTAGAAGAAGATAAACCTACTGAAATAAGACTATCTCCTATTAGTTCGTTTAATACACAGATTACTATTAACAATACTCCACAAATTAATGATATTGAAGGATTAGGTGGAATGAGATTCCAAAGATTTATGTCTAGTATGAAACTTCCTAGTTTTTCTAAACTAGATTTATCATCAGTTGATACTCTTAGTGATTCTCCTATTCCATTTGAAACAGTATTTGTTAATGACGAAGATTTCTCTGATGTTAGACATATTGATTTAAGTAATACTAAGTTTTGGAGTGGTAGTGCAGGTCAAGGTACATTTACAGTTAATATAGAAAAATATACTAAGTTGAAAGATTTAAATATATCTAGTTCTGTTGTAACTTCTGTATCTTTACCTAATGCTTCTCTTGCATCTTTGAATATAACTAATTCAACAGTTGAAGGCATTAGTCTTGTTAATCAACCATTCTTGGAATCATTAGATTTCTCCGGTTGTAAGCGATTGAAAACAGTTACTATTGATTCTTGCGATAAGATTACTGAATTAAATCTTAGTAATCTAGGAGATTTACATACTATTAAGATTACTTCATGTCCTAATTTGAAATCTATTGTATGTACGAACAACGTTAATTTGACTACATTTAATGTATCTAATTGTAATAAGGTTGAAGCAATTAATTTATCACAATGTACTAATAGAGGTCTTATTATTTATATAGTAGGTGCTCCAAATATTAAAGAACTTAATGTGTCTAGTACTAATACTAATAATGATATTCAAGTTGCATCTGAACTTCCTAATCTTAGAACATTAAATATATCTAACAGTCAAGTTAGTGCTATACAATATGGTAATACTCCTGTTCCTACTTATAAAGGAAATAAGATATTCGATGTTAGTCAATTAATAGATTTGCAATTTAGTGTTCAAAATGCTAAAGGTGTACATTACTTTAAGTTTAACAATAATAAAGTACATCCGTTTACAACAGGTACTAGTGCTTTTGCTGGTTGTTCTAACTTAAAGCGAGTATTCGGTCATCTTAAACTTCCAGGAAATGCAATATTTAATGATTGTAGTCAATTCTATATTCATGAACCAAAAGAAAAGGTAGATGGAATTACTCCTGATTATAATGGAGAATGGTTTGGTCCAGATACCAATACTGCTCAAGGTTCTATTGATTGGAGAAATAATGTTGACTTATCTACAAACTTTACTATTGCAACTACTAATTGCGATAGTATGTTTAAGGGAACTAGTTGTAGTATATACGATGTTTATTACTTCTTATATAAGTGTGATAATGTAACTTCGTTAAATAGTTGTTTCGCTAATAATAAAAATATAGTATGGGATTTATTAGATAGTCCTTGTAGGAATATGTTTAATCATTGTACTAAAGTAGTTACAATGAATTTTATATTTTGGGGATTACCTAGTCAAGATTTTAAGATATTTACTAGTACTTATGATTATGGTTCTACTGAACATAATGGATTGTTTAGTCCTCTAGTTAATCTCCAGTACATGACTAATGCTTTTTGGTTTGGAGGAACTAGATATACAAGTCCTGCATTTTTAGCTAAATTCAAAGGTAATGTTAATTCTAAAATAATCGAATTAAATTCAGTATTTAGAACTGATGGTAATATCATGTTTGTTAGAGATATTAATCGTTCTCCTTCTGATAATACTATTGTTAATGAATTAACTGCTGCTGATTCAGGAACATTGCTTACACAGTTGCCAAACTTGGAATACTTAAATAATATGTTTAATGGTTCTAATATATATTTCAATCAATTAACAGATGAAGATGTTGAAGATGGAGTTATGTATTGTCCATTATTCTATAAGAATACTAAGTTAAAATATATACAAGATTCATTTAAAGGACTTGTTAAGTCTAAAGGTTCTTTATATAATGTATTTGGTGGAACTGTTAAGAATAAGACTAATCTTAGATTCCCTACTGCTTTGTATGGTATCTATAATTCATTCTCTATTGGAGATAATTCTACTATTACATTCCCTATTCATAATTCAATGTTTAGTAGATTGAAGAACTCATTGAAGTATATAACAGGACAACAAGCTATTAATCAATCTGCATTAGGTAGTTTTCAAGGATTTACTAAACAGTTCCTTAAAGAAGGTGATGAAGTATTTCCTTATGATGTATTTACTGGTTGCAGTGCAATTGTTGAAATACCGGGATTCTTCTCTGGTTTAGTTCTTCCTGCTAATACAGTAGTTGAGCTTCCTCTTAATTCATTTAAGACTAATTACAATCTTACTAATATAGCTAATCTATATTATGACATGAAGAATTGTAAATATAGTCTTACTGGTAAGGGATTCTCTAATTGTAAGATAGTTAATGCTTATAGATGTTTCTCTGAAATAGAAACTAGCTATGTTAAGAAAGGAGCAGTTCCTTATGGTCTATTCTATATGGAACAGACATCTATTATTAACTATAAAGGTTGGAATGAGACCGATGCTGCTAGTAGAGGTATTACAGAAAATTATGGTATAGATAGTCAAGGTAATTGGATTGAAGACGCTGAAATGCCAGCAGAGATTACTTATGCTAAACAGAGAACTCTTCCTAGAAAGACTATTGTTAATATGTCTTTCTGTTTAGAGAGATTTCAAAGTACAGAAGCACAGGCATATACCATGAATTATGGTAATCTTACTAAGACTAATTATGGAGATATTATAGTTCCTAATGAAACTTATAATCCAGTTAAGTATGTTCTTAATCCTAATTATGACCCTAGAGAATGGTTAGACGAAGAACAAACTCAACCAAATTATAATAGAGATATTCATAGAGTTATCTTAAATAAAGATTTCGATAAGTACGAGTTTGCTTGGAATGAATATTGTGTTGATGGTCTTAGTGGACTAGGAGATATAGTTAGAGACAGTGCTCTTTATACTGCTGTTACTAATGGAGAGATTAATTGTTCTCCTACATTACCTGAAATCTTTGATGATAATGCAGCAGCTATTGCTCCTCCTTCCGGTAACCATACTAATAGAAAAATACTTAACTATATTTGTCCTCCTGACTTATACTATTATTGTACTAATGGAAGTAATATGGTAGTTAATGGAGTATTTAGTGGTAGTGGTAGACCAAATGATGACCCAACTTATGATTATTTTAATTATGGAGTTCGTGGTCGTATTGCTCCTAACTTATTTAAACCTATACGTAATGCTACTGATTTATCATTGACATTCTATCGTTGTCCGTTACTTCTTCCATATAAATGGAATAACAGTACTAACGGAGATATAGGTGAAATGTTCTCTAGTCAGATGTTTGCAGGAATGAATAAGTTAGCTAATATCTCTAGTATGTTCTACTTTACTGTTATACCTGCTAATGTTATTATTCCAGTTGAGTTTGTAGTAGATTGTATTAATCTCCAAGATATATCACAGTTGTTCTTAGCTGCTGATTTTCAATCTACTGCTGCACAAGCACAACAAATAGATGATAATACATTTGCTAAGAATGTTAATTTGAAGAATATTAGTTATGCTTTTGCCAGTGGACAAAGCCAAGGAGAATGGTCAGCTAGAAGTCCTAAGAAGATTAGTTCTACATTGTTTAATGCTAATAAGCATAAGCAACTTACTAATGTAACTGGACTATTCTATAATGCAATTACTACTACTGGTAGTGTACCGGAATTTTGGAATTGGCTTAATAGTCTATCGGCAATTAATAGAGCAGATGTGTTCCATGCTATGCGTAAGGCTAATCTTACTAATGGTAATAGTGTTCCTAGTGGATGGGATGCAGGTATGATATAACAAAAAGTTGATAATAGTATTGTATAATTAAACAAAATTTAGTTTCTTGTAGCGTCCCCCATAAAGGAGTGAGTATTAACAGTAATCACACCTCTTTATGGGGGAAGGTTGCAAAGAGTAATTAATAATCATTTAAAAGTAATTATCATGGATAATCGTATTTATAACAGAGCTAATTCAGCTAATAGTTTACAAATTTCTATAATGGGTAAAGTTGAAGCTGTTGCAGAGTTTTCTATTCCTAATGGAATGGGTGGTAAAGAACCATTCTTATTAAAGAATGTTACCGAAGACCCTATAACAGTTGAAGTAGTTCTTGCTGGTATGGACGAACCTATTACTACTGTTCTATATTCCGGTTGGAATGTTGAGTTAGTTAAACAAGTTAATAACGCACAAGCTGATACATTACAATATGGGTACTAATACTGGTATAGGTATAGGTATCGGTATTCCTTTTAGAAATAATGCTCTTGGTGGAGATAATATATATTTTCCACCGGAGCTTAAAGCTCGAATGATTGGTGTTTGGGATAACTATGGTAAAAAGAATACTGATGCTGATAGGAATATTATTAAGAATAAGATTCCTAATGCAGGTGGAGATTTAGAGATTTTAAATGCTGCATACGAAGGTATGAGTGGATGTAACGGTTATCCTGTTGTGTTTGGTGCTAATAAGACTTGGGAAAACCTTTCAAGTGTATATAGTTATACTTCTGATGTTACTAGTACTACAATTCATATAACTAGGGTTAAAAATACAGGTACTGGTTTATTATTTAGTTATGTTAAAAAAGACGGAGCATTAACTAATATAAGAGAAATACCTGCTTTTAGAGTTACTGTTAAAGGTCTTGAAGGAAATAGTAAATTTGGTTACAGATATTTAGCTACGGAAGATGCAACAGTAGAAACATTAGTATATTTAGGTAATGGCACTCATGAATTATCTAAATCGTTTGCTCCAACAGAAGCATTATTAGATTTAACTCGTAATGCTTGGGTAGGAATATTTATTACTCCTATGGTAGAAGGCGAAGTAGTTTTCGATTGTGATATAACTATTGAAGTTCTTCCTGAATACGAAGGTGCTTTCGTTACTGACGGAGTAAACGACATGATTATTAGTCAAAAGACTATTGCTGAAATGAGCATTACTGATGAAGTTACTATTGTTAGTATGATTCATCAGATAACTTTAAATTCCACCTATAATTTAGCAACTACTAATTATATAGAAAATAGTACTACAAAAGAACACGTTAGAACTGATGTTTATGCTGCTGGTAAAACAGGAATATATGGCTATACTGCATCATTAATTAATAGTACTCGTTCTACTATTGGTTATATATTAGGAGATATTAGAGATTATCAAGCTGTTGGAACAACTAATAAACAAACAATACTTGATTCCAAATTTAGTGTCGTAGGAAGAGTTGGTGGTTTTACTGAACTATCTTCTGTTGCTTACTATTGGACTTTTGCAGTATTAGGTAAAGCTACCGAAGATGAAATCAATCTTATTATTGCTAAATATAATCTTGATAGAACACTTAGACCTGATATACTTTGTAATATAGCTAAGCAAGGTATTACTAATGATAATCATGCTGACTTTAATGATAAACTTATTGATTACAGTGGTAATGGTAGAGATATTCAAATGTATAATCTAGCTTGGAAAGGTGGTAGTGGTGTTGCAGCCAAACAATATGAAACATTTAAAGATTGGACTAGTGAGTCTTCTTCAACTTCAATAATAAAGCAAATAGATGAATTTACTAGAATTGTAGAATCTACTACAAATGGTTATTGGGTAAGTAGAATAAAAAGAGATTATGATTTAGATAAAGTATATGACCCTATAAATGTTTATCTTTATCAAGATAATAATTTCTTAGTACACGAATGCAAATATGAAGTAGATGGAGTAAAGTATGCTATTCCTATAAATGAACCAGTTGGAAAAGGTTATCATAAATTAGAAATGTACACTAAAGATAGATATACAGAACTTCCTGAAAATGCAGAAAATGTTGTTCTATCAGAATGGTATTTTCCTAAGTCAACTAAAGGTTCTATAAAATATAGTATTATTCCTAGTTGTAAAGGCGGTATTCTATTAGACGGTATCAATGATTTTGGTAAGGTAACAAGGATGCCGATTTATAAGGATTATACCTTCATTATAGATTATAAGAGAATAAGTTATACTTCATCTGAAGTATGGACAGCTAGTGTTGTATCTAAAGCTCATGCTGTTGGTCAAGGAGCTTTTCTTTTAATGTTAGCAAACAGAGAAGTTGAGCTATCGAGACAATCAAATTCTTTTGGAAGTACTACTACATTTAATAGAGATGATTTTACAAGAACTTTGTTATATCAAAGTAAGTATAAATGTGGAGATGTTAATTTAACAGTAGGAGAAGGTATTGATGGTGATACTCTTTGGTTAGGTACTTTAAGAGATAATGATTATCGTTTCTTCAACGGAGCTATCTACTCTCTCATGTCCTTCCCTTATAGCATGTCCAAGTTCTTGATAGAGCGTCAGTTGAAGAAGCACAAGCTGGGTACGTTGTATCCTAATATGGTTGAATTTAGACCTGTTATTAAAGCTAATGCTAACTATAATATATTCTATACAGCATTGCTTCCATTAACAGGAGATATTTGGGAGAGAATAAATATAGGAGATTATGTGCCTGTTGGTAGAAGAATTGCTATTCAAATGTCTTTCGATAATGAGGCTAGTGAGTTAGTGTCTGCCATATCTTCTCAATTAGGTAATATCAGTATTACTAAAAATTCTAATAATAAAGGATATACTATATTTGGTGATATTCTTAAAAATAAATCCCCTCAAAAGATAAACATTACTATTGACGAGTACATCAGATACGAGGATATTGTACAACCTTATCCGGTTCTATTGAGATTCAACGATGAAAATGGTAATGAAGTATCTTGGGGAGGAAAGTTCAGGATAGGTTCTACTATTACTAGAATAGGTTCTGCCGCTGATTCTAATCTACTTCCTAATATATATAATATATTTGGATTATTATTGAATGACAATCAAGTAACTAGTTCTAAAGTTATTGTTGAAAAAACAATGGTATTTAAGGCTAAAAGTACTTATATATTTGATAATAATGAACCTAACTGTGTCCTATCTCCTAGACTATTGAGAATACCTAACTCTAGCTATAAGATTCTAGGTTACATTCCCGATATATCCGGTCATGGTAATCATGGTGTTATTCATAACTCGGCTTATGCAGAAGGAAGTGGAGTTAATGAAGATGGTTCATACCAGTTGGATGGTGTAGATGACTTTGTTACTATTCCTACTATTGCAGGTAAGCAAGTATTAATTAAACTTAATTGGCAAAATAAGGCAATAGGAAATCTAATATACGACCAAAGAGATAATGGTAGTACTACTAGTTTCGCCATTATGCCAGTAAGTATTAATGATACTACAAATAACAAAATTGCTTATCAAACAAAAAATGCAAATGGGATTACTTATATTGATGGTATTAGAAATGAATATATAGAAAGTTATAGCCTTGAAAATATAATTCATAATATTACTATTACAAATCCTGATGTTAGTAATAAAACAGTTGCTCTTGGAGCTAGTAATAGAACTACTGCTGATTATTTCGCTAAGTATGCTTTATATGACTTCATGCTCTTCGATGACATCTCAACAGATGATAAGATTAAACAGCTGAATGAGTATATAGGTATTGAAGCTAAGGTAGAGTTACCTCCTTATTACTGGGATGCTTATGGCAAAACTAATCTCGATGAAGATAAAGATACTATTCAACAAAGAGGTGTAGCCGAAGGTGATTATGATATTACTAATTATAATCATGCCTACGATAAAATGTCAGGTTATGGTGGTTATAATCTAAGTAGATTTGATAAGTCTTGGTCTAGTTCTTCTAATACTAGTATTAAAGTTGTTCAACGAAATCCTTATGATATTACTTTAAAGAAGTTAGGAGGAAATAGTGATTGGGAATTTAATGATACAGAGTTAAAAGTTATATCTAATCCTGTATCTGTTAAATTTAAATCTAATAAAAATATAAGAGTTACGTGTGATTATCATTACTATCCTGTTGGAGGAAATAGTGAAGGTACTCCTTTAGGAATAACTTCTAAAGATTTAATTGCCAATAAAGATGCTATTATCACAATTTCACCAATCAGTCAAGAAAATATAGATAAATATAATATTGATGTAAATAGAGGATACTATCTTATTTATTTTCAATTATCATCTACTCTTGCAGTTAACGAAGAAGTAACTATCGAAATGCTTCCTCTTTATCCTAATGCTTTATTATATGATGGAGTAACTGATTATAGTGAGAATAATAATATTCCTGCGTTGACGGATTTTACTTATATCCTTAAAAGACAAATATTAAAAGGAATAGCAAATAGTGCAGTAATGTATAAAGGTAATATAACAGTAAATCAAGGTGGAGCATTTATATGTAATTATTGTGAACCATCGGATACTAATCTGTTTACTGATTTCTCATTTGGAGGATTACTTCGTAGTAACGATATTGACAAGCCCATTATTTATGGTACTAAAACCTCGGTAAATGGAGATAGTATAACTCCGGGTGAAAACATAGATACTGTTGGCATTAATGTTGGAAAATGGGTAAATTATTTGCCAATGGTATTCTACAAACTAATCCTCTACCCTAAAACTATTCCACTATTGCAGATTAATTTCCTAAAGAATCTGATGGAGAGAGACGAGATAATTGATTTAGATAATCCTATATTCAAGAAATGAAATTAATGCCTTATAAGATACTTAGATTAGTTTATATACTAATTGCAGTAGTTCTAATAACTATGTACATACTAGGTTTAATATTTAAAAATTTAAAGTTATGATTGATTACATTGTGTTTCCTATTGCTGATATAGGTGAAAAAGAATCAGCTAAGATTGAAGAACTTAACTTAGTTCTACGTGAAAACAAAGCTAAAGATAAAGCACTTATGAAGTGTCAACATTTCCAAGAAGTGTTTCCTAGTAAAGTAGAACGGATAGTAACATTTGACGAAGGAGGTTTCGAGAATATTACTATTGAATATCCTTATGAAACTTATTCTGATAAAACTCTTTATGATTTGTTAGATAGTCCTGATTGGAAACCTGAACTAGATGAATCAATGGAGACATCCCCCATAAAGAAGTAAGTTTATTGAATCATTAACTCTTAAAGCCCTGCTATAACAAGTAGGGCTTTTTATTTTGTCCACGAGATACATAACTTTTTAATAAAATTATTATGTATAGCTAAAATAGATTAATGCTCGAACTTCTTATATTGTACTTTGTTATGAGTGTATAGTAGCTACTATAAGATATTCTTAATTTATTAATCTAAACCTTATTTATTATGCAAGTAATTGAAAAAGTTAAAGTTGTTCCTGAAGGCTATAATGGTGCAGGGATGGACGGTATGTACGGTCGCCGTGATGTTAACGGTAAAGCTAATGCAGGTCTTACGCTTGGTATTATCGGTACTGCTCTTGGAGCTTGGGCTTTATTTGGCAATCGTCGTTCTGCTGGTGTTTTCGGAACTGGTGCAGGTCTTATGGGAGACGGTTCTACTAACATTAACGTAGTTGGTGTTGGTGCAGGCAATGGTACTGCTCCTACTGCTTTCCAAGCATGGGCTAAATCTTGTGAAGATACTCTTGCTTTGCAAGGTGGTCTTTATCAGTGGGCTTTGACACAACAGAGTCAACGTTTCCAAGACCGTCAGGTAATAGACGGAGAAATGTTCGGTTTGTACAAATCACAGATTGATGCCGACTTTAGTCTGTACAAAGGACAGCGTGATAACTACGATGCTCTTAAAGCACAAATTGACGAGCTTAAAACTCAAGTTGCTGTTGGTGCTGCTATTCGTCCATATCAGGATAAACTTATCCAGTGCGAAATTGAGAAAGCCTTTACAGCAGGTATCAATTATGTCGATAAAAAGACTTGTAATGTTATCTATGGTGTTACTTGTCTTCCTAATGAGCCTACTACAACTGGTCTTGTTGGTAGAAATGCCAATGGCTGTTTACCGTGTGGTTTCGCTCAAACAGCTAGTACTCCTGCTACATAATGTTATTAATCTAATAAAAAGTAAGTTATGTTACCTGTTAATCAATTTATATTAGGTGGTGACCCGTTGTTTAATTCGGGTAATCTTAACGAACAGATTCAATATCTCGAAGAACAAAAGCGTCTTATTGATGCTCGTCAAAAACAGATACAACAAGTAGCTACTGGACAACAGACTATTCCTGTTCAACAACAGCAACCACAAGTTAGTGTTTGGGATTTGATTGATTCAGAGATAGAACCGCTTACAGCTGAACAGAGAAATATGCTAGCTAGTAATGAAGAATATGTAAATAATTATAATAATCTTCAAAGTATGGTTCAAGCAGAAGTTCTTAATCTTGTAAGAGCTAAGATAGAAGGAAGTCCCGAAGGTAAAGCTCTTCTTGATAATCAACTAAAGTTGGTTAAAAATCTGAAAACTAGTATTATCGAGATGTCACAAAGAGAGATGCAATTGTTCAATGCTTTTAAAGAAGCTAGTGCAAAGAATCCTTCTCTTACGTATGAAGAATTTATTAAAACTATGAAGTAATGGTAGACGTAAGTGTAGTAAAACAAAAGCTGCAAGATTATATTATTAATCAGATAGATATTCTTGGCGAATCTAATCCGGCTATTAAGTTAGTTAAGCCTTTGGCTAAACGTGCAATTATTAATAACATTGATAGTTTTGATAAGTTTATTAACACTATTGCTAAAGACGGTAAAATTGATATTGAAGGTATTGTTGACGAAGAGATAGAAATAATCAAATCTATACCTAACTTTGATTTCAATGTTCCTATGCTTGGCAATGGTAACATCTCTAACGGTAACATAACTCTTTCTATTCCTTTTATTAATAAAGGAATTATGTTTAACCAGTCTGATTTGGAAACATTCAGACAACTATTAACTAAATAACATTATGAGAGAAGTACCATACGAGACAGACCATGATGTTCGTGCTCGTTCTCGGAGAGACGAAATGTACGAACGAGTTAATGATTTCCTTGCTCGTGGCGGTCGTGGAAGAAGCGGTCGTGGCGGACGTGGAAGAGGGATGATGAATCGTATTGGATATAGGACTTACGACAACTACGATAGAGATGAGCACAGAGGTTACGATGAACGTCATAGATTTGATGAACACAGAGGGTATGACGATGATGAACGTATGCTTCTTATGCAAATGCTCGGAGTAGGTGAAAACGAACGTTATAATGATTATGGTGATGAACACTTCAATAAACAGGAAGCTAAACGTACTGTTGATGAAATGTACCATGTCAAAGACGGTAAGAAATATATCGGTGAAAAATACGATATGCAAAAAGCCCACGAAGTTTGTAATAAATTCAAAGATAAACTAGAAGAAGATATAGAAGTCGCTGATGTATATGTAGCTATTAATGCTCAATATCACGACTACTGCGAGTTATTCGAGAAGTGGTTCGGAAAAGGAAACTTTGACGAAATGATATTCGAGAGTGCTATTGCCTTTTGGTTTGACGATGTTGATTTCGGAGAAGATAAACTCTGGAAGTATTTCAACGAGTTGAAGTAATACAAGTTCTGTTATATTCCTAAAGAGAGATTACTAAATAATAGTAGTCTCTCTTTTCTTTTTAAAATAAAGTTTTATATTTGCCGTGTAATATAAAACTTAATGCTTATGGGAATCTTAATGAAAGTGTTATTTGTTGCTGTAATAGCCATTACTATTATAGCATTTGTATGGAAAGAAGCTACTAGTATTCTTCCTGCAAAAGTTGTTACCTACATAAGAGTAGGAGGTGTGTTGTTAACTATTATTCTTGGTACTTTGTTATTCTTGCTGTAATATGGACTTCGGGAATATACTTAGTGAGATTCTACGTACTACGGCTACTAGTTTCGATTTTGCATTTGTTATTTGTGTTAATGTACTAGCTTATCTAGTAATTAAACTAGTTGACAAACTTAACGGAACTAAAGTAGTAAGTACTTGGAATAAGAGAGTAATAACTCTAGTATGTGCTTTAATAATGGGGGTTATATACTTCTCATTAAAGCTAGGCGATGTTAAAGTAGTACTTAATTCTATTATTCTTAGTTTCGTCTTTTGGAGTTGGATTCTAAAGCCAATATTAGCCTTCTTCAAGATAGACTATAAGAAGTTTATAATAGAAGATGATGAACCTAATCAGTATCCATAGTAAGTACTATTAGTAAGATTAACAAGTTAAGGCTGGCTAGAGATAGTCAGCCTTTATCATGCACACATCTCTTTACGGGGGAATAAAAACTACGTCCCATCGTCCCACGCTTTCACAGACGTCCACCATAGGACTTTAGTGCCTAATCTTAACTTACTATTATCCGATAGTATTGCGTGCCACCACGGGGCTTAAAATGCGTCACGTGTATAAAAATGTTTACAATGCGAATACCCGTTAGCTAGATAGAAAGCTAGATAATAGTGCTAAATCAAAATTATTAATAAAAGTCTTGTTAATACCAATATAATAACTATATTTGTTATAATACTAATTCAAAAACAATAGTAATATGAGTTCATTAAATCAAATTGTATCTGAAATAGCACACGCTATTCATCAGCCTAATAACTTTACTACGAGAAGAACTATTCGTAGTGCTGTTATTCATACGTTCAATGAACAGGTACGTCAGACTTACGAACGTCATGCTAATGTCGATAAGATATTAATGCAACGATATAGGATAAGTCTGATTAATGTCCCTGATGGTGATATATTCCAAAGTCTTGTTAGTACTAAATACAAAGTAAAGAGAAGTAAAGATAGAATCCCTAGACCAGTTCGTCTTGATAATAATCTTCCGTTTGTTAGTGTACGTACTGTCGGATATGATAATATGGCTATTCCATTTATTAAGGAAGCTAATGCTCAATTTTATAAAGCACTTCCGGGAATGTGTACTAGTTTAAGTTATGATTATATTAACGGTTATCTATATGTTAACGGTAATGGTAATCCAGTTATTGAACCATTAGGCCATATTATTATTGAATCGCCATTTGAGATACCTACTGAAATTCCAATCGAGACTAATGAGAGAATGGAAGCAAATATTGATAACGATGATGAGTTTATCATTCCTGAAGATATGGTAGAACGTATTAAAGATGTAATCTATAAACGTAATCTACTTAATGTTGAAAGAGTTACTAATGAAGTTCCAGTTAAAGATAATATAAACCAACAACAAATAGACGTATGATAAATATAGACGATGGAGGAAGATATGACATGCGTAATATGTATTCACATTTCATAGAGACAGCTGAAGAGGAGTATAACCTTGTGTCTCAAAAGATAGTCAGATATAAATCCTTGCTATATAAAGTTAAATACTCTATTGAACAAAATAGAAATGCTGTTGAAGCTATATTTGATGTATGTGTTTATAACTATTGGGAATGGAATACTGATGAGTTAGATATAACTCAAAAAATGGAAAATGCAATAGATGCTAAGTATGTTAGATTCAATACTATTAAGCAACTAAACTATGGTAATCTTTATCGTACTTTGAAACAATACTTTAGAGTATTGCGTAGAATACATGAATGTGAACTTAAATTAGAGAGAACTAAGAAACGTAAACTAATAACTTCTGACCAATATAAAGAATACTGTAAACTCTTCTTTGGAGAAGTATCAAGACAAGTGTTGAGAGGTAAGATTTATAAGTTTGAAAAGAAGATTGGTTCTCTTATTATTGAAAGAATTAAATCAGGTAAGTCTCATGTTACTGCTGACGGTAAAGTAATAGTTCATAAGCATCATATAGATTACCAAAAGACTGAACTTAATAAAAGAAAACTTCTTATTCAAGGACTTACTCCTTATAATAGAGAAGAACATATTAAAGCATTACAGAGAGGAGAGAAATACGAAGGTATTAAGTACGTAGAATTATCAGACAAAGAGTTTTATTGTAGAGTTATCATGATTGATGGTGCTGTTAAGAATAGAACTATGTTTAAATTCCACGGAAAGAATACTCACATGACAGTTAGTAATGCTGCATTATTAGCAAAATGTAATAGTGTAGAAGATATAATCAATCTTGATACTGACATTAATAATCGTCTTTCTCTTATTAGGGAGTTTGATTCAAGTTATACTATTAAATATATTAGAAATAATGAACAAAGAACTATCTTCCGTCGAAACTATTATAGCAAGACTGGACAATGATTTTAATATAATGAGTAGTGATTATATACCTAGAGTTGGTGCTTGGTGTATAGATGCTATGAATGAGATGGGGATTCTTCAATATGAAGAAAAAGAGACTACTGTTGATGTTGTTGATAGAGTTGCTTATTTCCCATGCTGTATGAACGCTTTTAAAGTGTACGTAGATGGATGCGAGATTTCCCCCGTAAAGAAACGAAAGTGTGGTTGCTCTTCCGGTACTACTGAATACTTTAGTCAAGATAAAGAGCGAGATAGAGATAGACAAAGTAAGCGTACTGTTGAAATAGACCCCGAAGATTATAAAGGAAAGAATTATGTCTATCTTCGTAATGCTAATGCTATTCAATTAAACTTCGATGCAGATATTGTTATCGTATCCTATCTTACAGTTAAGACTGTATATAGTGATACGTTTCATTGTAATATTCCTGTTATTCCTAATAACGGAAAACTTATCGAAGCACTTGAATGGTTTTGTATGTGGAAGCTACTAAGTAGAGGACTTAAACATCAAGTCTATTCTCTACAAGGTGCTATGCCAGTTAATCCATATTTGTTATGGAGAGATTCTCGTGACAGAGCTAGAGCTTCTGTTATTAATGAAAATCAAGATGCTAATGCCTATAAAGGTTGGGCGTCGTTCTTTTATAATTCAACATTTAGACCTAGAGACTAATGGAAATAGTTAAAGAACTTAATAAAGATGGAGGTTACGAATCTATTAAAAATGGTTCAATGACCCATGCTGTTAATGCTATGGTTTCTCGTGATGGTAATTCTATTCAGAATGAACAATCTATTGAGACAATCATAACATTAGAAGAAAACGAAGAGATAGTCGGAGTTATCTCTTGTTCTGATGAAATAGTTATATTTACTAATAATAATAAGATTAGAAGATATAAAGAATCTACTAAAGATATTACCGAAGTTATTACTAATTGGAATTATCAAGGAGGTAAAGTTATAGGTACTTATACTTATAATGTAAATAATGAATTAATTGTTGCTATTACTGAACTTAATTCTAATGAAGATGTTCCTTTAAAAATAATCAATCTTAATAAACCTAATTATTTAGAAGGAGGAAATGATATAAAATATACATTAGTTCCTAATATACCTAAAGCAAATATTAATAACTGGAAACTTGTATCAGGAAGTTCTATATATAAAGGTATATATAATTTCTTTATAAGATATAAGCAAGGAAGTGATTATACTGGTTGGTTTCCAATAGGAGTTCCTGTATTAGTATATGATTTTGATAACGAAAGCGTTGTTGAAGATAGTAGTTTCGGCTATGATGATAGCAGCGGTAATCTTCCAGTTAATTATAAGATAGGAAACTTCGTATTTAAAGAAAGAACAAATTTAAGTACTGAAAAAGTTAATCTAAATATTGAGTTAGGATTACAAATAGATAATTCAGGTCTTAATTACACAGCTTATCAAATAGGTTATATAATCAATACTCAAAAAGGAGATACTAAAGTATATAATACTTCTGATATAAATATAGGAACTAGTAGAATAACAATAGATGATGTTTATAATGAATCATTTAGTCTTGACGATATTACTAGTTCCTTCTTTAATTTGTATAATGTAAAAACTATATGTAATTATAATAATAGATTATATGTGGCAAATTACAAAGAAGAAAATATTAATAGTCTTGTAAGTTCTATTGATACTAGTAATATACAAGTTAGAATTAAAGATTTCAGAGGTAATAACGCTATTAAAGTTTCTGCTAAAACAAGAAGTGTTGGTTCTTCAATAATTAATAATCCTAGAACCTTTGATATTGGTAGAGGTTATGTAGTTACTATTAAAGGACGTGCTTACGGAGATGGTACTGAATATAAAGAAGTTACTAGAAAGTTCTTTCTTACTCGTATTGGTAAGAATAGTTATGGTACTAAATGTCTAATGATTGCATCACAAGACTTTATTAGAGCTTTCTATAAAGATAGTAATTATGATAGTCACTCTACTCCGTTCTATGTTTCTTATCAAAATGCTAATAATCTATATGAACCAGCAGCTTCCGTAGTTATTAAACCTGATGATAAGAATTGGTATATATTAGAATTTAGTAGAGATTCTGACCCAGCTGATGTATATCCTAATGAATATTCTGTTATATCATCTTTAGGATTTGTAAGTCATCCTTATGTAAGATATGGACGTACTAATGATTTCTTTACTAGTACTCCTTATAGTGCTCCTGATATTCAAAGAGATTTTAATAACGATTTCAAAGTAGTATCTATTGAAGAATTTGATTTGAATATGGATACTAGAGAAATTGTTGAACCTATGTGGTTCTATTTAGGAGATGTTACTATTGGAGAAAATACTTATAAATTAAAGTATGACCATTATAATCCTACTAATTATTATTATACTAGATATGATATGTCTACTGGTAGTCCGGTAGAAGCTGGTGTAAGGTTAAGAAAATCTTTTCAAACTGCTTATGTAGACTATCCGGAAGTAATGCAAGAAATTCGTACTAAGTTTCCTAATTCACAAATAGTACTCATATTAGAATATGAAACTGTTAATCCTAGTGATGGAAATGCTGATGAAGTTGCTAAATTTAGAGGTGAAATAGCCGATGAAAATATAAGAATAGCTTATGATGTATCTAAACACAAGTTTATTTTTTCAAATAAACATACTAATATAAGAGATGATTATTATGAACGTCAATCGGATGCTGTATTAATAACTAATGCTGATGGAGAAACTACTAGATATACAGTAAATGATATATTTCCTAATATATCTGTTACTTTCAATAATGAAGATAAATCTACTCAAGATTTAATTAATGAAATCGAAGATATTCATGAAACTGTATATCGTTGGAAAGAAGATAGAGAACCAACAGAAGAAGATTTTAATATTAATGAAACTTATACTGTTGATTTCTATGATATAAGTAGTTTATCAGGAGATAAAGGTTCTACTAAAAGTTTTACTGACCTAAAAGCATATCCTGTTGGTTATATCAAAGAGATAGTAGAAGAAGGTAATCAAACTATAATAACTGCTGAAAAAGAATTTATGATAGTTATACCTTTTATTGATTATCTTAAAACAGTTTCTAATTACGATTATGACGGACATGAAAGATATCGCATATATGATAGAGTAAGTGTTGAGAGTACATTAGCATTTGAAGGAATAGTAAAAGACTTATATATCTGTTTCCAAAAGGATACTAAGTTTAATATGGACGGTGTAAGTAATTATAGTGCTTTACTTCTCGATATTCCTACTTTTGGTAGAAGTGACGCTTTAGCAATAAGTGAAGGAGGTGTTCGTTCTACTGGTAATGAGTTCTTTGCATTAGGTAGTAGTAATCAATATAAAGAACTTCGTGTTGATGGTCCAGCTGGAGGTTATCTTAGTTATGCTTTTGGTTTTGCTTCTCCTAAGATATTAGATAGTCAAACTAAACCAGAAGATACAGAGTTCTATGGAAATATTTATAAGTATGCTATTAATTATTGTGTATATAACTTCTTTATTCATTATGTTTTTCCTAACGGCAATATAACTGATGGTGTTCGTATTGCTAATAATATGACTTATTCAGAAACTATTAGTTTAGGTACTGTTAATGAAGGAAATATTCCATTAACTATGGATGTTAATGAAGATACTTTAATATCAGATATTAAAACTAAATTTGATTCTTACAAAAGTCAGTATGGAAATATAAATACTACTAATGCACATGAAGTAGTTAATATATTCGATGCTATAAGCAATGTTAGATTTTGTAATATATTTCCTAAATATAATGATAGTGGTATTGCTCTTTATAAGAATAACAAAGGAGATAAAATGTTTAGAGGAACTAAGATTGCTGATAGTACTTATGTTCAACCAATAGAGTTCTTATTTGATAATATACCAATGAAAGAAGATTTCGTAGGGTATTTTATATCTTATGAAAAGACAGAACCTATATTAGTAAGTCAAGGAGTTCCTGTACGTAGAGATGATGATTTTAATACTGCTTTTAATGAGCAGGTTAATAATATTCGTTTCTATTATCCTGAATTTGATATATTAAAGAAAGCTGGAGCAGGTAATATATTTATTACTCAATCTAGATATACTATGGGTAATGCTCAAAGAGGTCCAATGTTTACTGACTTTTATAATAGCGATGACGTTTATGGTATATCTACTCCTGATGAAGAATTTGGAGATATTAGAGCTGTTAAAAGTTCTAAGATTATAATGGCAGATAGTAGAGATGATAACAATGCTGGAAGAGAAGCTGTTGTTAATCTAGTATTAAATAAATCATTGAAATTAGGGTTACATATAGGAAGTGGCAGAGGTTATGTAAAAGGTATTCTTCTTAATATAAGTGATAACTTATATATGTCAGAGAATAAAAGTCTTATTCCTCTAGGTTATATTAAGTATGTTAATCCAAAAGGAGATATTTATAATTATGGATATGAACAATATTATTATAATTATAACTATTATTTCATGACTAGTTCTGTATATGCCTTTAATCGTAATGGTGTATATTATGATGCTAATGACCCAATACCTAAAAAAGCTACTGATAATAGTAATCTTTATCCTAAGTTTCCTAGAGTACATTATGATAGTCAAAGAGTTGGTAATACTCCTATAAGTAGAATAAAGATTGATGTTTTCTCTTTATATCCATTATTTGCTAAAACAATTAAAACTGCTCCTGACGAAAGATATTATACTATTAGTACTGATGATAATTCTTTTGTTCAGAATGTTCGCATGATTCACATGTTGCCTAGTACTATTAATGATACATTTGAAATAAGTACTATGTATCTTGATTATGCAGGTAAGAAATTCATTAATTATAATGAATTACTATATACTAACTTTATTACTGAATATAGACAAACTATTCGTAGAAGTGATGTTATTAGTGATGAATCAGTAGAAAACAAATGGCGTATATTTAGACCTAATGCTTATAAGATAATTAGTGAAAACAAAGGAGATATTATCAATGTTATTGGTATAGGCACTTATCTTATTGCTCATTGTGAACATTCAATGTTTATCTTTAATAGAGATAATACTCTATATACTAAAGATAAAGATGTGCAGATGTTAATGCCTGACGCTTTTGATATAGATTATCAAGAAGTATTCACTAGTGAAAAAGGTTATGGAGGTCTACAAGATTTTGAAGCCTATGTATGTAATGAAGCCGGTTATATATTCCTAGATAGAAGTAAGAAACGATTATATAGATTTGATGAAAAGAATCTAAATGATTTAGGTGATGGCGTGCAATCTATATTAGATGAATATCTTACTAGTGATACAAAGATACTAATGGGAATGGATAAAGAGAATAATCGACTAATCTGCTCTTTTATGGGGGAAGTTTCAGATTTTACCCTTAGTTATAACTTTGTTACTAATACTTGGATTAGTGTTCATACTTATTTATGTCGAGGATTTTATAATACGAAAACTAATTTGTATATTAGTTCCTTCAATAAGAAAAACATTATAGGTAAAATAGGATTTGTAAAACCTTCAAGTTATCTTAGATATACAGATTTTGAGATAGCTGCTGATAAGAATCCGTTCTATGTAGGAGAGAATAATAATACTATGGTAGTAGATGTATTATTCAATCTTGAATACGATACTATTAAAGTACTCAACTACATTAGTTATGACTTATATAAAGCAAATGATATTAATTTTGCTGGTAATAAGATATTGTTATTTAGTAACACTTCTATTAGTAGATTAGAAGATATTACTGTAAATGAACGTAATACTTTTGATGCTGTTAAGCCTTATTACGAACATGGTAAATGGAATTATAATTACTTCCGTAGTGTTCTTAACGAAGTTGTTACTAATTATCCAATAGATAGACTTACTGGTAAACTCAATGTCGATGTTAATAAGAAGTATGAACCATTTAAATCTAATCTTATTAATGGTAAATATTTAGGTGTACGATTTGTAATTAACGATGGTACAGCTAAAATAGAGATTAAGAAGATTGAATGTTATGTTAATAAATACAGAGAATAATGAAACGTATTAATGAACAAAGACCTAAAGCATTTATAGGTGCTGCGATTTCTGTTGGTACTAGTATTGTTAGTGGTATCATAGGTAATCGTAAGAAAAAGAAAGCTGAACAAGCCGAAAGGCTTAGACAAGAACGGCTTCAAAATCTACAAAACCATCAGGCTTTAGCTAGTGCTCAAAATGAAAGTATGATGTCAGAGGAAGATAGGACACAGTTTTTAAGCCAGTATTTATCTAAAGGAGGGGGAGTGAAAACTTCCCCCCGTAAAGGAGTGAAAGCACGTATCGTTGAAGGCGGTACGGCTATTCCTATTAAGAAAGATTCATTCCTTCTTAAAGGACGTAAACACAATACTGGCGGTATTGTTATTGACGCTGGTAAAACTGGTGTTGAAGCAGAAGGTGGAGAAGTAGTACAAGTTACTCCTAAGCAACTTAAAGTATTCAGTGCTCAACCTATACTTAATGGTAATAGTCCTGCTGAACTAGTTCAAAAAGGTGTAGAACCTTCTAAAGTATTTAATGCTCAAGAATCATTTAAGGATAAGAATGGTCTTAATGATGATGGTACTAAAAAGAAAAGAAATATGAGAACAATAACTGGTAAGAAAAAACTAGGTGGTCTTTCTCGTAGTAAAGATTATGGTTCTGATAAGAAACCATATCCTAGTGTTAAATCTAAAGATTTTGCAGGTGGTGGACGTAGTTATCCTATCCCTACTAAAGCTGATGCTCGTGATGCTCTTAGATTAGCAGGACTTCACGGTCGTTCTGATGTAAGAGCTAAAGTGTATAAAAAATATCCTGAATTAAAGAAATCAGCTCTTGGTTCTAAGACAAAACTATTAAAAGATAATTATAATAACTTTGGTTTAGAAAAGGATTATAGTAAAAGTTTTGCTCCAAATGCTTTAACTAAAGCTAATATGAATTCTGTTAAAACTAATAGTATAGTTCCAACTAAACCTGTTGGAGCTTCTATTAGTTCTAGTACTAGTCCTTTATCTAAATCAGGAGGTTTTAGGAACTTTATGAGTGGAATTGGAGGAGAAGCAATTAGTGCAGGAATAGGAGCTTTAGGAAATATTATTAGTGGCGTTACTAATAAAAACAGTATTAATAATATTCAAGCTCCTACTAGACCTAGAACTATTGTTCCTGCAAGAATGAGAACTACATATAATATAAATCCTCAATTAGCAGAAAGTAGAGATTCTGAAAGAAATATGACTAGAATTATTGATTCTAATACTTCTAGTTCTTCGGGAAAGATTGCTCGTATTCAATCTCTTGCTAATCGTGGAGTTCTTGAACGTAATAAATTAAGAGGAATGAAAGAAAATGTTGAGACTGACCTTCTCAATCGTTCTACTCTTAATCGTCAAGGAGTAGAAGCTGCAAACAATCAAATACTAAATGCTTATGATAATGCGGTTACTCAAACAGAAAATGAAAAGATTCAAGCAAGGGCTAATAATCGTACTAATATAATTGAAGGTCTTACTAGTGCAGTTAGAGACTATCAATTAGGTATTGATAAAAGACGTTCAGAAGAAAATGCTACTGCTGCTATGATGTCTGCTAATCCTGAACAAATGGAACTATTCTTAAAGTTAATGAATAAGAATAAGAGTAGACTAGGTAATATACGAAGTACTTTATTCAAATGTGGTGGTAAGAAAAAGATTGCTTAACTATAAATACTATAACTATGCCAATAGATATTAGAACAGCTGGTTATCAAAAGAGGGAGCGGGTTGCCGCTCCTTTAGATGTTTACAATAGTACGTTAAATACTCTACAACAGAAACATGATACTGCTATTGAAACCAGTAATCAGATTAAAACGTTTCTTGCTAATAAGCAATTAAACGAAGCTGAAAATGAGTGGCTCGATAAATATTCGAGAGATGTTAATGCTCAAATAGAAGCAAGTGCTCAAGAAGGTAGTTATGCTACTGCATTAACTACTGCAAGAAGATTAGCCGGAGAAGTTGCTAGTAATCCAGGACTTATTGGTCGTGAGCGTTATCAACAGGAATTTAAGAAATTCCAAGATGAAGTTACTAATAGTGATGCTTATGATGGTGATGTTAAAGCATACACATTAGAACAGAATAAATATAATTATCAAGACCAAACAGATGAAAGTGGTAAAGTAATTGGCGGTAATCAATTCCAACCTAATTATCGTCCTGTTGAACAAGTAGATTATAATACTCTATATCAGAAAGTATTGTCTACTGTTGGTGTTGATTCTAGTTCAGGTGAACAGTTAGTATGGGGTGATGCAGAAGGTAATCTTAAAGAAGGTCAAGGAAATATTGCTGCTGGCGATGTTCCTTATCTTAAAACTTCCGGTGGTATTCAACAGTTATCTAAGGAAAAGATACGTGCTGCATTTGAAGCTGCTTTAAATGAAACTCCGGGAGCACGTGCTTCTCTTGAACAAGATTATAAAGTTAATGTTTGGAAGGCTAATAAAGGTAATAAGAATAATACTGTTACTAGACCTGACGGAACTATTATGTCACAGAAAGAATTTGAAGAGAATCTATTTGCTCCTAGATATGCTGCTTCTGCTTATCGTAGAGTTGAAAGTAGAATCAGTCCTGAACTTGGATTTAGTATGTTAGCTGCTGCACGTAAAGCTGCTTCTGCTAAACCTAAGACTGGTAAAGAACCTGAATTACTTCCTTCTCTTCAAACTACTGGTGGCAAGGAAAAAGTAGAACCTGATACTCCTGCTAAAGTAACGTCTCAATTAAATAGTCTTAATGGACAATTAAGTAATATGTTTGCTTCTTATGGAATATCTAAATCTCTTCCATTAGATAAAGCGTATGCTCAATTACGTTCAAGTATTGCTAATAATGCAACGCTATCAGATACGGCTAAGAAACAAGCGTTAAATGAAGCAGATAACTATTACAGCGGTATTAGTAATGCCAATAATAGATTAGATGCTATGAAAGGACATCTTACTCAAGATGAACAATTTGCATCTGATTTCTTAGGCAAGAGACTTAGTAATGGAAATATGGCAGATACTAATAATCCTATGCAACGTGAATATGCTAATAGAATGAATAAGTTATTCACAGATTCGCAAGGTAATAGTTTTGATACAGTTCTTGTTAATCCTATTAACGAAGCTAGTAAAGCTGCTATTATATCTAAATTAAGAGTTGATATGGGTCTTACTAGACAAGACGTATCATTCTCTAAAGTAGGAGATAAGGAATACATTCGTATTAGTAAAGATGCTTATACTCGTTTAGCTCCTGAAATAAGTGAAGTTTTAAAAGTTAACCCTATTGGATTTACTAATGAAGGTGTAGAACCTAAATCATTTGAAAGAGCAGATGTAGTTTATCATGGTACTAAACGCTATGGTAGTAATATATCTCAATTCTTAGCTCCATTTAAAGCATTAAGTCGTGGAGAGATAACAACTGCTGGTAGCGATAAAAACTCAATAGCTTATGTATATGAAAAAGCTGCACAAATGTCTAATGCTGCAACCGAACGTATATCTAAAACACTTCCACCTAATTATGTAGATACAGCAGTATTCGATTTACCGCCCCATATAGTTGCTTTAGGTCAAGGATTCGAAGCTGACCAACTTAAAGATTATAATGAACGAGTAATGAATATGATTAGTATTGCTAATCCAGGAAGTATTGTTATTAAGAAACGTAATGCTGAAGGTGTTCTTGAACCAGTAGAAGATAGTCGTGATAGAAATGCTATTATGCAGACTATTCAAGCTCAAATTAAAAAGAAGAATATTAATAATGGTTGGTGTAGTTCTGCTGCTACTGGTGAATATGGTGTATTCTTAAACATTCCTTATACTGCTAAGACTGGTAAGAATGTAGCTAAGAATCCTGATGCTGATATGGAAGAAAGAATACAGAACGCAGTAGCCGGAGACTACATGATTACTGGTGCTATTCTTAATGATGAAATAGAAAGATTTAAATCTCTTCCTGCTGTTAAGGCATGGGACACTATTAATTCTATTAAGTATAATAATGCACTTAAAAGGAATTATCGTTTATCAGATAGTGAATTTGGAGATGGTACTTATTCTGCTGTTACCGATGGCGGTCTGTATCAGATATTAGATGCTAGTGATAATCCGGTAATTAAGATTACAGAAGGCGAGTTGTTCCAACGTATGTTTCAGAATCATCAAGCTAATGCTATTCTTGCTCCTGTTAAAGAAGATATAGATTTGATTAGTGCAAGAAATGGTTCTATTGCAAATTCCCCCGTAGAGGAGCAACAAGTTGTTGCACGTCCTCTTATGCAGAAAGCTATGTTAATGTCAGGAGTTACTGGTAATCTAAAAGACTTAGATATTGATACTAAACGACAGGTATTCCAGTTCTTTAATAGTATGTATTCTAGTCTTACTGGTGAATCACCTAGTCAAGTTATACTTAATCAAATGAACGATTTAATGAAGTAAGTTATGCCAAATATGTTTGATGATATATCAGTAGAAAAAGCTCCACTATCCAGTGGGGCTAATTCTGTTAATACGGCTAATGATGTTCCTTCTGTTACTAAATACAAACCTGATGTTGCAGCTCAAGGCGATTTCATGTTTCGTAATCTTAGTGGTAAAGAAGTTTTTACTGGAACAGAAGAAGAATATCATTCTTTAGCCAAATATGGTGCTGAACCTAATAGGTATCAGAGTAGGGAAGAATTAGAAACTCTACGTGCTAAGAATCAATCAGCTTGGAAACAGGCAGGTAATGCTCTAGGACAAACTATTGGTACTGTTATAGGAGATACTGTTGGTGGTATGGGAATGTTAGTAGATATAGCTACTGCTGGAATACTAGATGATAAACCTTTTAGTAACTTTATTACTAGAGCAGGCGATTCTATATCTAATTATGTTCGTGATGATTTATTCCCTATATATCGTGAGAATCCTGATAAAGCATTTGATATGAATGACTTTTCAGGTTGGTTCTTTAGCCAAGTTCCAAGTATTGCTAGTTCTTTATCTTTAATGATTCCGGGAACTTTATTAACTAAAGGTGTTGGAGCTGTTGGTAAAGGAGTTGCAGCATTAGGACGTAGTAGTTCTAAAGTTAGTCGTGCAATGAATTGGGCAAAAAAAGCTACTAAATTAGATAATGTTTATCGTGCCAATAGATTAAAAATTATTGCTAACGATGGTATTACTGCTATTGGTATGCGTTTAGGTGAAAACTATCAAGAAGCTCGTGGAGTTGCAGAACAGATAGAAGGTGAAGCATTATCTCTATTTACTGGAATGTCTGATGAAGAGTTTCAGAATTGGTTAGATAACAATCCTGATATTGCAAGTGAAGCTAAAGAAAGAACTAAAGAAGAAGCTGCTCTTATAGTTGCAGATAAAGCAGCTATGCGTAACTTTGGATATAATGCAAGTAATGTATTCTTTGACTATATGCAATTACGTGCAGTTAATAAAGCACTAGGTCAAATTAATCGTGCTATTACTCCACGTATTCGTTATTCACAGAATCAAGCTCTCGATAGAATAGCTTCTACCGGTATGGAATCTGCTAGCCAAACATTAGGTCAAGCAGCAAAAGGAACGATTAAAGATTTTGCAGGTAAGATAAATAGATTTATTAATTCTAGTGAGAATCTTCTATTATCTGAATTATCCGAAGGTGTCGAAGAAGCTATTAACTATGTAGGTCAAGAAGAAGGTACTTTATACGGTCGTTATTTGTTAGGTCAAGCTGAACAATATAATGGAGCTGTATCTTTGGATAGAATCGAGAAGTACTTACAGAATCCTCAATTATATAATGCTGCACTTTGGGGAGTTATTGGCGGTGTCACTTTCGGTGGTACAATGTCTGCCATTAATAATCGTAAAGGTGGTAATATTGAAGAGAAACAACGTATATCTGAAATAAGTAGTCGTGAACAAGTATTCAATGAATACGCTCGTCAAATGCAAGTTATTGAAAATGGTGAGAATCCATTTCAAATAGAACGTAATGAGAAAGGTGTTCCTATTACTTATCTTGACGATGGTACTGTTAGTCAAGACCCAACAATAGGTACTACTCGTTATGCTAAAGTTAGTCCCGAAGAACAAGAAGATTTACGTGCTGCTGCTAAAGAGAAGTTTGTAACTACTCTAACTTTAAATGCTATTCGTTCAGGTAACTATGAGTTACTCGAAGATTATATTGAAGACCCTAGACTAAAAAAGAAGTTAGTTGATGCTGGTCTGGCAGATGAAGCAGAGTATGATAGAGATACACAATCTCTAAAAAAGACTATGCGTACTGTTCTTGATAGATATATTAATTATTCTACTGCTTTACGTAGTGCTAATATAGATGATGCCTTACTAGATGTTGCTATATCAGAGAATATAGTTAATACACAAGAAGCAGACTTATTAGGTAAACGAATAGAAAGACTTAATACTATTCAATCTCAATTAGAAAATAATATTCCTGCTATTAATGAGATTCTCGACCCGATGGCTAAGAATCGTATGCAGTTAGGTATATTAGAACAATATCGTAGAGAAGTATTATCTTCTTATAATGATTTGAAGAATAGTAATAATCCTTTAGATAGAGCACAAGCCGAACAATATCTTGATATATCTAAAGTAATTGAATCTAAAGTTACAGACCTGCGTAGAGGTTTAAGTCCTATGGAAAGTCTATTCTTAGATAATGTTCGTGGTATAGAGAATATCGCTCTTGGAATAGAAGGTAGTCAAGAACAGAATGATTTGATTAAAAAGCAAATAGAAGAACTAGATGAAAACGATGTTGCTCTATTTAAGCAAGCAGGCAAAGACTTTAGTCTAGGAACTTTAGCTAAACAAGTTCGTGCTATTAATTCAGAATATATGGATAATATGGGACAGATACTTCTCGATGAAATTCGTAGAGATAATTATCGTTCTCGTATTATTACTACTAATGAACAAGCTAAAGAATTTGAAGATACTCGTAAAAAAGAATTAGAAGAAGCTGCTAAGAAACTAGTTAAGTCTGCTAAGAAGAATCTTAATGATTATGTTAATGCTGCTACCGAAGAAGAACTTGCTAAGTTAGAGAAGGCTTTAGATAATGCTTTTACAGAAGAAGAAAGTAAAGATATTGCTAATAAGAGTTTATCTAATGCTATTGGTATTCTTAATAATTCAGAGAATGGTAAGACTGAAATAAGTAATCTAAAAGAAGCTATTGCTAAAAGAAGAAACAAACTTACTGTACAAAGTCAAGTTCAGCAACAACAGTCGAATAATCAACAAGCTAGCTCCTCTACGGGGGAAGGGAGGAGCGAAGCGACGACTCAAGAAGAACCAGCGGTTAAACCTAAACCAAAACCAAAAGCTAAACCACTTACTGCCAAAGAAAAGAAGCTAAAGGAAACATTAGATAAAGTAGTTTCTAAAGGTACTCAAGGAGTTGTTAATAAATCAAATATTGGTAATTTAGAGTTTACGATAGTTAATCCTTTTGCAAGTCTTGGAGATGTTACTCGTAAGCCGGTTAAAGTTAACGATATAGATGTTCGTATTAGTAAGTTTGGTAATGTAAGTATCGATGGTTTAGATGCTAAAGGTAATATAATAGCTGATGTTACTATTGAAGAACTTAATACTGCTATTGCCGCAGGAGATATTACTATTGTAGATACTAGTAAGAAAGAAGAAAGTACTGAAACAGATGGTACAGTTCTTGAATCAGCTATATCTGATAATGACTTAGAAAGTCAACGTCAGCGTATAGAAGAGATTAATCTTATTATAGATTTATATAATCAGATACAAGGTAATGAAGTAGGAGGTAAGACATTTACTAGTCTTAATGATATGATGGTTTATCTTCAACAGATGAATCCTAGAGCTATTAACTTATATAATGATATTAAGATTCTAGCTAATCGTCAAGTAGTAGATGGTAAGATAATTAATATTGACACCGAAGTTAAAACTCCTTCTGATATTGTACAGTCTGCTAGTAAAACTTTAGATGATGCTGTTGCCGAAAAGAAACAAGAATCTAAAGATAATGGTTATTTCTTCAATCTAGTTAATCTAAACGATAGTAAGGTTTATTCTCGTATTGGTCAACTTAAATCTAATGATACAGTTAGTGTAGAATTAGATGAAAATAATAATCTTGTAGTTAAGTCTCGTGGAATTAAGATAGGCGAGTTTCCTAAGATTGGTTATAACAATGGTAATGTTGAAGTTATGAATCAAGGTTGGAGATATACTGTTAAGAATGGTAGTATAGATTTTATAACTCAACTTCAATCTATTATTGCTAATGAAGATGATAGTGCTAAAGAGTTTGTACAATTACTTAATAACATACGTCGTCTTTATCGTGTTCGCAATAATCCAGAAGTCGAAGGAACATTTGGACATCAACTTAATGCTTTACAAGAGAACGAACATTGGAAGAATCTAACTAGTCTATTCGGTGATACACAGACTAATCTATTAGATAGGATTAGACATCTTAATAGTATTATATTCTTTAATAATGCTCTTAATGTTAATCAATCTAACTTTAGTTCTATTGTTAATGAATCGTTGACTAATTGGATGAATAAACTCAAGAAGTCTTATACAGACATTAATAACTTAAAGTCCTCTATTAGTAAAACTAAGTCTAAGAAGAAACGTTTAGTTGTAGGACGTACAAGTTCAGGTAGTGTTATTTATGCTAAAGATAAACATGGTAATCCTATATATCGTAAGTTCGGGGATGTTACTACTAGCGAAGCAACTGATGGTTATCGTTTAGTTGTAGGAGTTGATGGTGGAGTTGCTGATATTAAATCTAATAGTATAATTGCTGCTAGTCGTATTCCTAGAGGTGTAATAGGTATGACTGTTAAAGATTCAGAAGGAAGACTTATTTCAGTTACTAGTCGTGAGAATACTATGAGTAATAGTGAAACAGAAGCGACTGAATATACTAAGAGGTTTAATGAAGGATTAGATAAGATGTTTCATTCTTTAGTAGATGCTACATTACAAGGCAATACTGAATTACATCAACAATTATTAGATGAGATAACTAAGTATGTAGGTAAACAAAAAGCTTTATATGGTTATGAAATAGTAGGTCGTGCATTCCGTCCTCTTAATAAAGTTGGACCAACTATTTACTTTAATGTTGCTGATAGAAATATAGCATTTGCTATTCCGGGTGAAACTAAACCTAGAAGACTTATGGCTCGTATGCCTAATGGTTTCGTTCCTACTAATAATCATGGTAACTTTAGTAAGATGATGGAAGGAGTATATAGTTTACTTACTCGTAATGTTATTAATTCAGCTATTCGTGGTGAATCTAATCTATTTAGAGTTGTAGATGGTAAATTACAAGCTAAGATACCTAACATACTTCAAGATGAATGGATGGATACTGGTTATAGTAGTTACGAAGAGTTTGTAGCTAAAGATGGAGTACTAGTTACTGACTTAGGAAATGTAACTGATAGTAAGGGTAATATCATTAGTAACTTTAATTATACTGGTGATGTTTATAATAGAACTATTACTCTTATGAATCCTAGTCGTAGTGCTGGTCGTACTAACGCGGCTGACGCCGCTGTTTCCCCCATAAAGGAGCAACAAACTGTGTCTCCCGTAGTTGTACCTGACCCACTTGCTAGTCAAGATAGTGCTCCTCAAATAGGTACTCTTATGGAAGTTGCACAAGCTAATACTGATAATCCTAATCTATTATCTGTTGTATCTGCATTAGAAGCAGCAGGTGTTAAACTTAGTCCTGATATTGAAACAGTAGGTGAAAAAGGTAGATTTGCAGGAATAGTTGCCGGGGGTAATACTATTACTCTTAGTAATCGTTTCGATAGTCTTACTCCTGAACGTAGAGTACTTACTCTTATACATGAAGGTGTACATTATCTACTTAATGATGAGCGTGCTAATATAGAACAATCATTTGGAGACTTATATGATAAGTTTGCTAGTTTTATTAATCAGGATGCAGCATTAGTAAAAGAATACGGAGAGTTCTTGAATAGTGGTAAACCTAGAGCTGTTGCTATTGAAGAGTTTGTAGTTGAAGCTATTACTAATCGTACATTCGCTAGATTACTTGCTAGAATTAAGTATGATTCTAATCCTACTACTGAATCAAATAATCTATTTACTAAAATAGTTGATGCTTTAGTAGAAATAATAGGCAAGATAGGACAAATAGATAATACATTACTTGGAGAAGTTCGTAATCGTTTATCTACTATTGGATTAAAAACTGCTGATACAGCTAGTATTTCTACTGTTACTCATGACGATACTTTTGATAGAGCAGAGGAAGATGCTAGTGTTCCTACTGATGATATATTTGATATTCCTGATATAGACCTAGACTTAGATAGTAGTATAAGTGATAACTACCGACAAGTCGATAACTTCGATAGTTTAATTGAGGGATTGAATACTCGACAGAAAGCCATTGTGAGCCGTTTGTTTGACACTGGTGAGCTTAGTTTTGTATGTAGCTAAGTAAGATAAGCCTAAAGACGAAAGTCCGGCAGAAAGCCTTAGAATGAGCCATTTTAAGCGCGTCTGCCGGACTTTTATTATGCCCCTACCTTACTATCACGAACGTATATAAAATGCGAATTTCGTAAGGAATTGCGGGTCTACATGCGTCCATCAGCCTTCGGAACGTATAGATTCGAACCATTTGATAAATTTATTTGATAGTATTGATAATAATGCTATCTTTGATACTGTTAGTAATTACTTAATTAATAATATAAAGTATATGAGTTGTATTCCTAGTAATCCTAAATTAGATAAGCTATTACCGCTTACTAATAATGATGTTAGAAAATCTACTGAATACTTAGCTATTATCGAAGACGATAGTTTTCGTGACTGGTATAAGGAAAAGACCGGTAGAGATTTTAACGATGAGAGTATTGATAATAATACTGTTAATGCTATTATAGCATATAATAACAGGGAGACTATTAATACTCAAGATTATGTTCAGAACGTTCGTACTTCACGAACTGGTGTATTTGGTAATGATATAGCGAAAGAAGACCACGCTATTAATATTCTTTCTACTATTTATTTAAAGAGTCAAGGAAGTATTCGTAAAGCTCTTGCTAATAAGAAACGTAAAGGTGAAGAAGGAATTATAAAGGATAAAGCTGGTAATGAGTTAAGTCCTCAAGCTGCTGTAAAGTTAACTATGATTACTTATCTTAATCGACATTTAAAAGAGAATGATAAGAAACTTACTCAAGAACAAAAGAGTTATATCGGTACTATTATTCGTAATCTTTACGATGGTGGTAATTATAACCGTAATGAGTTATTTGATATTGTTATTAATTCACCCGAAGTTATTAGTCTTAGTAAAGAATTTGGCATAGATACTAACGAAGATTATGAAGCTGGAGAAGATGTTAAAGAAGATAGTGAACAAAACTCTCGTCAAGATGACCAAGAGAGTATTGCAGCTCTTCGTGCTGATTGGTCTGAACTAGCTGACCAAAGAAAGAATATAGATAAGAATGTTAGTAAAGAAGTAAAAGAATGGTTTGCTCGTTTACCTAAAACAAATAGTAATGCGTTTATAAATGAGAAACCTGATACTTCTAATAATACTTATTCAGGTATAGCTGAAAGTGCAGGTTTTGATAGTTCTTTCAAAGTTATTAATAACTATGGTAATTTCTCTAGTGTTGAAGCTATGGTAGAAAGTTTCCATACTATTGCTTCACGCTTTAAAGAAGTATCTCATTTAGAATATGCAGCTCGTTTATTAGAAGATGAAGCTAATGTTCAAATAAGAAATAAAATATATACTCAACTAAAACAATCTATTTGGGAACGTAATGAAGTAGTATATAGTCAAGACGGTTCTAGTGTAGTTACTAAGAATCGTAATACTTTCCCTAAACTTAATCTGCAAAATAAGATACTCAATAGCTTTGATTCTCTTATTCATAATCCTTCTGTTATGACAGGAGATATTGCTGTATTAGAAGAACTTAAAAACCGATTATCCACACTAAACAATTCCAACACTAATGAAATACAAGAAATTACAGAACAAGTTTCTGCAATCTTTAATAAATATAACTTCGGCGTCGATAGGCAGGGTGTTGTTAACTACGTTCGTAACTTCGGTGATAACCAACTTTCTAATATCACTACTCTTATCAATGATTTGTTAGAATTTAATAAAGTAGTTGGTAAAGCTAGTAATCTATTAAAAATAGATAATGAAGCTCAACGTATTTATTATGCAGGAGAATATGCTAAGACTAAAGAAAATGAAGAATATGTAGTAACTCCTTTTGATAAGTCTCAATTACAATATAAAGGCGGTTATGCTAATAATATAGCTAATCGTATCTCTGATAGATTTAAAGATTATCAAATAGTAAACTCTGAATTTAATAGTATTAATGCAGAGAATAATCTTGTTAGCGATATTCTAAAGAATAATTATATTAGTAAGTTCTTTGAGAGAATTAATGATAACCGTTGTAATGATAATCCTACTGATAATAAAGAACTTCGTGATTATCTTATTCAATTTACTAATATTCCTCAATATCAATATAGTAATATTCTTATTGAGAAAACTCTATCTAATGGTAAAGTAGTTCCCGGTTTACTTCGTCTTACCGATACGGGTTATGAACTAACTGAATATTATCGTGAATTTGGTGCACAATTATATAATGGAGTTAGCAATGAAGTAACGGGTAAAGCTAAGTCTTATAAAGACATCAATGCTCTTGAATGGGATATTATAACTCTGAATGAATACGCCAACAATGGTGATAATTATGAGATGACTAAAGGAGTTAAGAAATCTAAGTTCTTTACTCAAACACCTTCTGATGCACCTAAGACTTTCGTATTTAATAGTTATAAGTTAGATTATACTGGACTATTTAATGCTAATGGTTCTATTTATCGTGGACATCCAATATATGTAGCTTATGCTAACATTTATGCTAAAGAATTAGCAGAAATGGCACAAGCAATTAACTTCTTATTCGAGACAACTGTTGAAAATGGAGTAGTAACTATTGTGTCAGATGAAAACGGTAAACCTAAGATAAAAGAAGAGTTTAAAGATTTGCGTAAATCAGAAGCTAGACTTAATTATCATTATCGTAAAAGTATTCTTGATGCAAACGGTATTCCTACTGGTAATGTATTTAAGTTTAGAAGTCTACTTATTGATAAAGTTAAGAATCTTAAGAATTATAATAGTGAGACAGCTAAAACGGTAGATATGAATTGGCTGTTCGAGGATGGTAACGTATTCTCACTCCTTTATGGGGGAAACAATAGTGAAATATTACTGATACAAGATGAGAACGGAGAATATAATATTAGACTTACTGGTGGACTTCGTAATTCAGTTTATAATTATATAGATAATTATATTAATTATAGAATACAAGAAGCTGTTGCTAAATACAGTTCTGATAAAGAATTTGTAGACAAGTATAAGAACGCTAGTCAAGAATCATTTAATGCTTTTATTGCAGAAATGGTACTTAACTATGAGATTCAATATAATAATCTTAATGATATGTTCTTTGGAGATGAAGCATATTATAAAGATTCTCGTGATACAATTAAACGTAATAAAGAATATCAAGCTGGAGGATTAGCTTATGCAGGTTATGACTTATACAATGTACAGAAGCATTTAGGAGATATAGTAGTTTCTCCTAATAAAACTATTAGTGTAGATAGTAGTTTTAAATATATTACTCTTGAAGATGTTCAGAGTAGTGGTGGAGTTATTGCAGATTTAAAGAAGCAATTAAAGATAGCTAATGTATCTAAAGAGACAGAAGCGTTTATACTTAAGCAATTTGCTAAAGATAAGTCAGAAGTAACCGACGCTCAATCGTTTATAACATTAGATGAATTTGTTCGTAGAATGTATCTACGCGGAGAATATGATAGTTATAAAGATTTAATCGAAGCTCTTTATGATGAAAGTAAACCTATTGATAATGTTAAGTTAGGAGAGTTATCTAAAAAGATACAAGTTCAGAAGAACTTCTATTATGATTTAGAAGTAGATAATGATGCTAAATTAGCTAATCCTATTCAGATTAAAAATGCTGAATTTGTACTTATACCTAGGTTCTTAGGTAATAGTGAACTTGGTTTACTTGCTAAGTATATGACTGAAAATAATATTGGTCAGGTTAACTTTACTACTACTGAAAAGGCTACAACTAATAGAGTATTAGAGTTTTGGGACGCTCATGGAAAATTCCCCTCTAAAAAGAAGTTAGAAGGTTTTGTTTCTGATATTCAAACTAAGTATAAAACTGGTTGGTATTCTAATCTTTATACACAGCAAGATATTCCTCAACACATGGACGGTGAGAATAAAGCTGGATTACAGATTGTAAAGAAGCTAATAGATAATATTGGTAATACTCCCGAAGGACAAGCTCTTATTAAAGACTTCTTTGATAACTTTACAGCTAATATTCAAGATAGTTTCAAAGATGCTGCTTCTCGTATTGGAGTTAGTATTGATGCTAAAGGAAACGTAGTATATGAAGATGGTAAAGCTAAGATTGATAATAATCAATTTATAGCATTAATCAAAGATGAGCTAACTCGTAGAGGATTAGATAGTAATTATCGTAAATATGCTGAAATTAATCCTGAAACTGGTATGCCTTATATGCCAGCATGGACTAATCTAGTTCGTAGTAAGATAGAGAATATTGTAAATAGTATATTTACTAATCGTATTACTCGACAAGTACTTCCAGGATTTCATGCTAGTCAGGTATCAGATATTGGTATGACTTCATTATCTGGACGTACTGATTTGCGAGACTTAATGCAATCAAAAATAGAAGAAAAACATGGATATAATCTAGGTCGTAAACTTACTTATCATAAAGATGGAAACCAAGAAGTAGAAATACTGTTACCTAAATGGATGGTTAAAGGTTACAATACTTATGATAATGAAGGTAACTTAGTACATGAAGTAACTATTGAAGATTTACAAGCTGCTGGATTAGATACTATGATTGGTTATCGTATTCCAACAGAAGGTAAACAATCAGTTGCCGTTATGAAAGTAGTAGGTTTATTAGATGAATCTCAAGGTTCTACTATTGTAGTTCCTGATGAATGGGTATTACAAACTGGTGCTGACTTCGATATTGATAGTATCTACGGTATTTATCATACTGCTTATTTTGATGAAAATGGTAAACCTCATAAAGTAGAATATATCGAAGGAGAAGATGATGCTGCTGTTGAAAGAAGATATAACAATTATCTATTTAGTAATCTAACTAAAGAAAATATTCAAGATGCTAGAGATATTGCAATAGATTTAAGTCAAGAAGGACTTAGTTATGCCGATGCTTATGAATCAGCTATTACTAAATATGCTGAACAAACAGGACTTTATTCTAAAGAAGAATTTAGTCGATTAACAGTAGCTCAACAAAATACTCGTGATGCTCGTAACAATAAGATAGTAGATACATTTATTAATATAATGAATCTACCAGTATCTATTGGTGAGAACTTATCATCTAGTAACTTTGAAGATATTAAAGCTGCAAAGAGTAATATCTTTGAAGGTTTATCAGAAACTTATCGTAATATTAATTCAGTAATTGCTCAAAATTGGTATCGTGATGCTAATATGTCCGGTGCGCGTCTTAAAGCTATTTCTGTTAATCGTGACAACTTCGCCTCTATTAGTAATAAAGCTAAGACTATTATTGATGGTGCTCACGGTGGTTTTAGGTTTGTATATACATATAATACAGAGAAAGAAGCCAAAGACGCTCAATCAAAATTAAGAAAACGTTTTAGAGACGTAACTAGAAAAGGTAAAGAAGTAACGGTAGACCATAATCAGTTAGGTTGGAGTTATGATAATCTTAATATAAATAATCGTTTGATTACTCCTTATTCTTCTGAAACTACTGCACTTATTCTCGATGGTGTAAAAGAAGGCGGTGTGCCTAATGTTGATTTATATACTTTCGATGTATATAAGTCTATTGTTGATTGTGGTGCAAACTATGAAACTTCTATCTTATTCGTTAATCAACCTGTAATAACCGAACTTATTGCTAGACAAAATGCTAACGATAATGTATTTGGTGAAACTGGATTTAATCCTCTTATAGGATTAAGACGAGATATGTATATAAGATTAGCTAAAGCTGTTGGTATTCCAGCTAATAGTATTACTAAGAAAACTCGTCTTAAAGATGTTAAAGCGATGCTTGAAGCTAGAGGAGTAACTATTAATGAAGACGAATTACTCGAAGAAGGAATACGAATAACTGAATTAAGAGAACATCTTAAAGATGATGTTGAAAACACTAGTAATATTAATGCAGATAATCTTATATATCAGATTAAAGCATTAAGAGCATTTGAATATTTCAAAGAGATAGGTGACCAAATCAATGCTAATATGATGGTTATTACTAGTGATAAGTTTGGTGCTGGTAAATCTGCTAATGAAATTGATAATGTAATTAATCGTATTACAGATATTAAGAACGGTAATATTACTCGTGGTAAAAGAGGAGAACCTATCCTTAAAGCAGTTACAGAAGAAGGTAATAAATATCTTATAGATGCTATTTATCCTAAGATTAATTTTAATACTATTAATGATATTAATCAGGATGATTCAGAATCAGCATATCCTTCTTTGTATTATCAATTAAAGTATAGTTGTATAGCTACCGAAAAGATTATTCGTGATAGTGAAATATTCAAAACTCAAACTCCACAGTTCCGTGAATTAGTTAGTAAGTTCGATATTCGTAATTTACAAACTATTCAACAGTTGGAGAGTTTTATAATTAATATGAGCCAAGCACAATCTAGTTTTGTTAATACTAATAGATTTATAACTAAGAGCGATAATGAATTTATTCCTAGCTATAATCTAAATCTTATTAGTAGTCAACAAAATACTCGTGCTAGATTATATGGTTATACTGATATAGTAGGTAGTTTCAATATGTCTGATATGTCTGAAAAGAATGTAGAAGCATTTATGAAATTATCTCCTGCTAATAAAGTAGCATTGATTCAAAGATATACTTCTGACAATAATCTATTTAAGAACCTCAATGTTGAATATAGAGGACTTCGTAATAGTTATGATAGAATCTCTATTGTTGATAGTACTATATCTACTGAATCTCAATATCAGATGTTCCGTAATTCTTGGCATAGTAATAATCCATTTATTAAACTTGCTGCTATGGATTTAGTAAGATATTCTATGGTAGTAGAAGGTTATAAATTTAAAGGCGGAACAATTAGTAAAATTATTCCTGTTGAACTTCTATATGGACAAGATACTGGTATTGATTCTAATAATGGAGTTTCTAGTGCTACTAATATTATTAATGATGCAGATAGAGCTATTAATAGTATGATTCAGTATGGTAGCGAAACTGGAACTTATGAAAGAGCTAGTAATGATGATAAAGCAATAGAGAAACTACGCGACTTATTCTTTAGGACTAATTCTAATAATCCTGACGTACTTACATTTGAGAATAAGAAATATAAAGAATCTAATAAGATAAGTTTTAATAGACTTGGTGTAGGTATGCTTTCTTTTAAAGAAGCAAAAGAACGTGGAATGATTACTGGTAGTGAAGATAATCGTAGATACCGTCATTATGCTAAAACTAATGATAATAACAAAGTTCTACGTTTATACAAGCTAGTATATGATAATGATGTTGTATATATGCTTCCTACTAATCCATTGGAACAGAATGAAATCGGAGAAGTTAGTGTTAATCCTGATAATAATAGAATGTTTCTTCCATTAGATATATTAGAAGAAGTTTCTGTTAATCAATATGACCCTGCATTTATTAGTTCTGTTAATATTGCTATGAACTCTGATATTCGTAAATTTGTAGTTCTTCCTAAAGCATTTGAAGCTGGTGCTAATTTATTAATAGAAGAAGCATTTCCTAATAGTACTGTCTTAACTTCCCCCATAAAGGAGCAACAAGTTGATACTTCTCGTAGATATATTATTGCTGCTACTGATAATCAGGTCATACTAGATACTATTGAATCTCTTGAAGCTGTTGGTATTACTAATTATGTTGTTGTAGCTCCTAATATGAATTATGGTAATATTCGTAGATTTATTAATGAACGTAATAATTCCGATATTGCAGCTAGGAGATTACAATCAGCTATGACTAAATTAGAAGCTAACGAAGTTCAACTTAGAAAGAAGAAATCAGATAATTCTGAATCTCCTTATTATGCACAACTTAAAGCTAGTATTAATCAGACTATCAATGATGTAAATGTTAACGGTGTTGGATTTGTTCCTGTTCTACAAACAGTTGTAGATAATACAGGTTTTAGAGCAGGTGGTTACTTTAGATACGAAAAAGAAGGAGAAGTTTATATTGTTACTAATTTAGGTAGATTAACTAGTAAATCAGTAAGTCTTACTCCTGATTATATGTATAGTAAGAAAGTAACTATCAATAGTATTGCTCAATTACAATTCCCTAGACGTAATGCTATTACTCAAGTAGTTAAAGAAAATGCTAGATTAGATAAGTTTGCTAATAATAATATTATTCGTGTTCAGACAGAATCAGATTTCATTAACGAGGATATACTTGAATCTGCATTAGTAGATAACGATAGAGAAATCAATGATTATATTTCTCGTGTCATTGAAAGTGTTGAACGCAGTAATGCTAATGTTGAAGAAGCAGCTCTTAATGATGCGTTTCGTTCATTTGCAGCTATTGATTTACGTTCTAATACAGCTACTAAGTTAAATGATAATTTACGTGAACAAGCATTGAAGATTATCAATGGTTATACTAATAGACGTATTGATGATTTCTTATTTGATATTCATAATTTCTATACTACTTATGTTGTTAATTCTGATGGTACTTATAAATTAGATGAAAACGGTAATAAGATAGTTAAAGAGAAATGGAGTATAACTAATAAGAAGTTATTCGACCGTATGTTAGAAGATGAAACATTACGTACTCGTTATGAAATGTTCTTAGATGATATTAATAGATTCGTAGAAGATTACGCTATTATTGAAGCTATTCAACCATACGATATTGACGAAGCTCATAATCTAAGTGAAACAGAAGAAGAGATAGAAGGTCTACGTAGAACTAATGATATGCTTAAACAGATTAAGGATAAATTCAAACGTATTAAAGATTTGGATAATGTAGTTAAACGTAGTACTAAGATGTACTTCGATAGTTATATTACTACTCTTTCTAGTGACCCACGTGTACAATCTAATATGCTTAGTATTACAGAAGCATTTGAAGATGAAAACTTCTTCCAGTTTTGGTTAGCTGATAGTCAAGAGACACATATACCAATAGTTCAGATAGTTCTAAAACAGATGATGAATCAGTTAAGAACTAGTGAGATAGAAGCTAGAGACAAAAAGATAGCGTTTACTTCGGCAATATCGGCTATCATTGAGGACGCAAAAAACAACGGTATAGACGTGTCTCTGAACGATATACTGGACGAAAATGGCAATCTTTTGCTGCCGTATAATGAAACGTTCACTGATAAACTAAGGTCGCTGAAAGAGGCTGTAAAGCTGGCACAAATCGAAGACCCAAATGGTCGGGACGGTTTAATATATAAGAAAGCTAAAGATGAACTAGAGAAGTTCTTAATAGACAATGTAGAGCGTGAATACGTCAAAGAGATGTATCAAGAATACTATAATATGAATCAGTTACTTAATAAGTATCCTGAAACTTATGTTAAGTTGATGAAACTATTGCATGAAGAAGGAGATATATTAAGTACAATGATTGATAATGATTATAGTACTCTGACTGTTCAGAATGAAAGACGTCTTGGAGAGATTAGAGGAGAACTTACTGAAATGCGTGCTACTATTGATGTTGATGGTAACTACAAAGAGAATTATTATGAAGCTAATGCAGTTAATAATTATCTATTAGCTCGTCGTCAACTTAATAATAAGTATAAAGAAAGTAAACCTAAAGATGCTTTTGTTATTCGTTATAAACAAGCTATTGAAGGTCTTCAATATCCGGAAACATCTGAAACTTATAAAGAATCGGCTGAATGGCTTAAAGCTAATACTGATTATAAGTTAAAAAGTCAATTCTTAGATGAATTAAAAAAGGCTTATATGGATACTCGTGCTGGTAATCCTTTTGATAGTTTTGTTCGTACTATGGCATACGGTAAGTATGATGAAACAGGAACTATTGATGGTACTAAGTTTACAGAAGTTCAAGTAGCTAACTTAAAGAAACATCAAGAACAAATGTTTGCTGCGGCAGTTGGTCGAGTTAAACCAAATGAGACACAAGCTCAAGAATGGTTAGATAATCATGTAAGTTATGTCAATACTGTATATTACGAAGCTATGTATGTAGCTATGAATAAAATGGGTAAAGCAGTATTTGATAAATGGTATAATGATAATCATGTTCTTAATCCTATTACTAAAGAATACGAACCATTAGCTATTTGGAGACAAATGATAGTTAAGGATGAAGCTAATAATATAGAATATAGTCCTAAATATAAATGGTTGGAAACTAAAATAAAGGATAAATATAAAAATCCTAATTATGATGAAGTTAAACTACAACCTTCTACTAATAAATATCGTAATGATAAATATTATGGAATGAATGTTTATCAACAGAAGTTATATAATGAAGTAGATAGTCTTCTTAATGAACTTGTTAAAGATAAACGTAGTCGTGCTTATATTAATCGTGGTTACTTACCTAATCAAGCTGTTGAACAACCACATCAAGGATTTACTAATTATTGGCAAGACTTCAAACGTAGTCATGGCTGGTATGATACTCCTAATAAATCTGATATAGAACTTAATCTATATAAAAGATTTAGTAATGCTCCTATGTTACATAGTTTATCAGAAATTAAACTTCTTCCTATTCGTGAGAAACAAGAAGGTGAAACTACTGATGAATATCTAGCTTATGTTCGTGAAACTCAAGCTAAGAATAATGAATTACGTAAACAAAGAGCACAGGAAAATGCAGAACGTAATAATCCTAATGTTCTTGAAAGACTTAACTCGTTTATTGATAGTATGTATAATTTCAATACTCGTAATGATATAGCTAGATTAGCTAAGATTACTAGTAATCAACTACGTAATATGGATATTATTAAGAGAAATCCTAATGATAAACTTATGGATAATAGACTACTTAGTAGAATTACTGGTAAACAAGAAATACGTACAGCTAAAAGTGAAGATTCTAATATAGTTAAACACTTTGAAAATCAAGTTCGTAAATTAGTATTTAATGAGTTTGAAATGGATGAAGGTATTCGTTCTAAAGTATCTCGTGTTATGCGTAATATGGTATCTAGTAAGTTTATGATGTTAAATATTACTGGTGGTATTGCTAATGTACTATATGGTAAGACACAGATACAAATGGAAATGGCTGCTGGACAATTCTTTAAATACAAAGACTTCCGTAAAGGAGAAAACGAATGGATGCAGAATATAGGTAGTTATTTAGCAGATGCTTATAATGAAACTACTAATAATGAAACTAATGCTGTTATTAGACTATTTAATGTTATTGAATCTGATATGGTTACAGAACGTTATGGTAAAGGTAGTAATCCAATGGGTAAATTAGAGAATCTATTATTTATCCAACAGACAGCAGGTGAGCATTATATGCAGAACGCTACATTATTGGCTATGCTTCATTCTCATAGAGTTGTTACTGTTGATGGCAAGAACAAAGTAATGTCATTTGAACAGTTTGCTATGGGATTAAGAGAAGAAGCATTACTTAAAGTTCTTCGTAAGAATAATCCTGAATTAGTTAGTAAGTACGAAACATTTAGAGATAAAGTACTTGAATCTTATATTGAGAAAGAACGTTATGTTAAGTTTAAAGCTGATATAATAACTGATTTCTTACGTTCTGTTCCTAAAGAGATAAGAGAAGAGTTTAAAACTACTTATAAAGAAGATACTAAAGAAGAACAGAAGAAGTTTGAGAATCATCCTTCTTTTAGAGAAAGTCTTATATTGAAGAATGGTGTTGCCACTTTGAAACCTGATAGCGGTCTTACTAATGAGGATATTGCTGCTTTCCGTAATAAGGTTATATCTGTTAATCATCAGATACATGGTATCTATGATAAAATAGGTGCTAATCAATTACAGCAGTCTTGGTGGGGAGCGTTACTAATGCAGTTCCATAAACATTTAGTTCCCGGTTATCAAAAACGTTTTGGTTATCGTTTAGGTCACTTTGATGGTATATATAATGAAACTAGAGAATCTATTAGTAAAGGTACTTATGTTAGTCTAGGTGAATTTATAATCATGCCATTTAAGAAATACTACGAACTAAATAATAGTAATGAACTTCAAACAGTTCGTACTCTTCAAGGTATTGCTAAAGGTTATGCAGATTTTGTAGCTAATCTTACTACTTATTATAATATTCTTCCTGAATATGATAAAGCCAATATTCGTAGGTGCTTAGGTGAATGGATAGCTATTACTAAAGCAGTAGCATTATTCGTAGTTGGTAAACTAATGCTTGATGACGATGATGATTCTACACAAGTAGCTGACTATATCTTATATAGTGCTGACCGTCTAATGTCTGAAACTATTCAATATACTCCGTGGGGATTAGCAAATGAAGGTAAGAAACTATATAGTCAACCAGTAGCTGCATTAAGTATTGCATCTGATAATCTTAAATTACTAGAAGCCTGTTGTAGTTATATTATTACTGGTAATCCTGATGATTTATATTATAATTCAGGTACTTATTCAGGTGAGAATAAACTTAAAGTTAATATAATGAAACAGATACCATTAGTTAATCAAATTATAAAACATCAAAGACTTGGTGCTAATAATAGTTACTATAAAGTACGTAGTAGTCCATTTAGTGGTCTAGGTCAAGTTGTTGCTAATATGATTACTGATGAAGATGAAGAATAACTAACTACTTAATATTACAACTCATAGAAAAGTCGGATTGCTTGTGAAAGTAGTCCGACTTATTGTTTATATCAAAATAATTGCTACCTTTGCAGTGAACAAGTACCTACCGTCTCGGACTGTTGTACGGGATTCAGCATCCGCTGTCTGACTAACTAGATTAGTTGCGTGTAGTGTGGAGAGCTAGGGAACTCGATTAGTCTTAGTACTTATAAGTACTATTTCATTTAGGCAGTGTCTCCGCCCTAGTGCAAAACCTCGGACGATAAATAGAAACAAAGCTACAAGGATTAGTAGAATGATTGTCAATAGCGATTGATTTAGCTTCACTACCCGAAAAAGAGCCGAATACTATTTACTCCGTCTATGACCTCATTATACCCAAAAAGTTCCCAAATGTTCTATCTAACGAAGAACATCTTCCTGAACACTATCCCCAATGCCGTTAGTATTATTGTTTGGAATACTATTATCAATATTAGCTTTACTATATCCCGCTAGCCTAACGGCTAGCTTTCTTCCCCCATAAAGGAGTTGGTTCAGCAGTAATTCCGCTCCTTTATGGGGGATTTAGCGAGCTTGCGAGCGTAGGCAAGTCCAGCAATACAATTATCCCTAGTACGTTGGTTTTATCCAAGTACAGTTTAAAAAAAAAGAACTATCAACAGTATTACTACTATCAATAGTTCTAAGTTCATTCTTTAGCCCGAGTTATTATATAATATATGAATATTATAGCGGCTACTATTAGTAATCTATCTATTGTCATCTTTCATGTCTTTCTTAGCTCTTTTGTATCCTTTCATATAACCTTCTACGTAAGCTCTAGTACATAGATTTGATTGCATTGGAGTACAAGGTCTATAAATACAATTCTTACAAGCTCTACTAAATCCATTAGATTGATAGGCTTTTACTTTAACGCTTATTCTTTTTGTCATAGTATTATAAAATAAGAGTACCAGTATTACTACTAGCACTCTTATTAATGTATAACTAAAATGATTATTACTTATTCGTTCTTATATTTCTTCTCTACTTCTTGTAGTTTCAGATAGATATTATTACGAGCTTTAAGTTTTGGCAGACTAGCCGCATACCGCATAGCTTTACGAATTTGATTACGCATGAACTTCTTCTCCGACTTCATCTTTTATTTCTTCTTTCGGTTCAACATAAGGATTCCAAGTATTAACGAACTGATTAAGTTCAACTACTACTCTTTCTCGATTATAAATATCGTTATCAGGAGTAGGAGTTATATCTTCAAGAATAACATGAATAGTATTACCACCGTTCTTGTCTTGCATACGAGCTAGACTATTACACTGATATACCTTATATGGTATTTTAGGATTTACTACTTTAGAATTATTTCCATAAGTTTCTATGGATAATATATTATTTAATTTAAGCATACTTTTTAGTTTTAAATAAGTTCTTTGAAATCAACGCCAGCTCTTGTAAGACGAGAAAGAAGAGTATCAGAATAGTTTCTCATAGACGTAAGCTGACAAGCCATATCATTTCTCTCTTCTGCATCAAGTTTCTTAAAGAAAGGATTGCCATTAATAAATTTATTAAGTTTACCAATCTTATCGTTAAGCTCTTCATATTCTGTAATTACTCTTTGAATATGAGGAGGATATTTACTTTCTTTAGGTTTAACATTAATACCGTATTTAGCCCATTGAAGAACAAAACCAAGATGTGCCCAAAGGTCATTAACAACTTCTTCCATAGCATATTGTTTACCAAGTTCCTCACTATAATTCTTTGGGTCAACACAAGAAGAATAACGAATAGTATCGAAACCACTGCGAGTATGAGCATTAACAACGGTAGTCTTTTCTCCTATTGTTGTAACATCTACATCTGTAATAAAGTTCTCAACATCTTCTTTTAGAATCTTAGTACCATCATTATCCTTAGATAAAACATAATAAATAGAATCTACTTCTTCTTTAAGAGACCAAGTTTTAGTACCATCTGGATAAGTAATTTCATATCCTCTATCAGTAGAATATAAAACATCGGGAACTTTATAACCAAGTGTTCTAGCTTCTTCTGCTATCATTGGTTTAAGTTCTAACATTTCAACATTAATTGCTTTCATTTAATTCATTTTTATAGTTAATACTACACCACATTCAGGACAAGTATCAATAATAATATCTCCAAATGCTAGTGCTAATTCTTTATCTTTATCACTCACAATAATTTCGGAGCAACAATCGGGACACTCATAAACTAGACTATCATCTTTAATATAAGCATCAACCATTATCTTTTACAGCTTTAAAATTAATAATAAAACTTTCACAACTACGACAGAACTTATGTCGCTTATCATTAACATAGAGAAAGGCATCATACCAATCTCCGTTAAGAGAATTCTTACTTTTAATCTTAGTAATAAGAGTATAAATATTACCAGTTTTGATATGTTTGAATTTATACCCTTTATTTCTAAGTATTAAGGCTTGAACAAATGACTTTAATTCAATCTCTTCCATTACTTTCCAGTACTACCAAATCCACATGTGCCACGTTCAGTAGTTCCTAACTCTTCAAGAGTTTCTACTTCATCCCAAGTAATCTTCTCACGACGACGAACAAGAAGTTGACAAACACGGTCGCCTTTCACATAAGGACATCCTTCTTTCTCAATTAATTTATTAAACTCTTGTCTTGCACACATAATAGAATTATAAGCATCTTCGTGTTTAACACGTGTAACAATATTGTTAAAAGCATTACCAAAAGTACTAATAATTCTAATTAATTGACGAGAAGTACGATTCTTGAAAATAACAAGAAGTTCTCCTCTATAACCCATTGAGGAGTTGTTAACCATAAGGCTCTTTATCCTTATGTTCTGCACTTTTATTAATTGTAACATATATGTGCAGTTCAGACTATATCATCACTACTTAATGTAGGTTGGGCACTCGTGGCAGCATTACTATCCGCAGCATTATCTGTTTGGATTCGGCTACTAGTCGTTGAACCTTCAATAATATTACTATTATCGCTTGGCTGCTGATTGTCATTGTTACTATGATTTTCCAGCAATTCACCCAATTTAAAGACTTCAGTTATTCTACCTTTATTATCTCTTATTATAACTTTTTCTTTATTATGTGTAGAAGTATGTTCAGACCGAGAAATAGGAATTAAATTATCAATATTATTATTTAAAGTATCTCCGTCTTTATGATGAACATCTATTTCAGGTTTTAAATAATGAGAACCATTAATGACAATAAAATACTTAGATTCAAATAAAGAATAATTCTGTTCAATAACGTACCTATGTTTTCTAATAAAACCTTGATAATCTTTAAAAGGATGATTATTACTACGAATATAACAATATCCTTTATGTATTTTAGTACTTACTTTATTTCCATAGTTTCCATTATTATCACCTATAAATACTTTACTTCTCATTTTACCCATACATTCTTTAGAACAAGTAAATTTTCCAGTTTTACTTCTTCTAATTCTACTAGGTTTAATATAAATAGGTTTTTCACATATAAAACATTTAGTATTTGGAGAATGTTCGATTACTTTATCTTTATCTGCACATTCTTTAGAACAATAAGTTCCTTTTACCTCTCCATTTATAAGTTTCAAACTCTTTACCACAATAAGAACAAGTTCTTTTAATAATTCCAGTACCTTTAAATATATTTGCCATAATTAAAAATTTTAGTTATTACAAATATAATAAAAATTCTAGTATTCCGAAACAATAAGGCATGAATTTTAGTTATTTTTAAAGTCTAATGTGCCAGGACTATTAGGCATATAAAAATCTGTTTTAGTATTGCTACTACGAGGACGAAGTTCCATTTCATATTCATCAGGAAGAGCAAAATGTAATCCTGTATGAATAATAAATCTATCTCTGTCTGAATCATATTCTATACTCTTAGCATAGACATCACAACAAGCATCTCCTTCTCTACCATAAGTAGGTAATGGAACAGATTTATCTTCACGCCATACTTTAACAGAGACATTATCAATGTCTCGTTCTAGTTTTTGATAAAGTTCATCTTGAGTTAATAAACCAGCGTTAAATTCAATAATAGCATTAGCTATTGCTTTACTTAATTTACTCATTGTTTTCTAAAAAAGTTAATAATTTATTATCTACTTCTATGCCATAAAGTGCATCTATTATATTTTTAGTAGATTCACTCATAGGTTTATTTTCATAATTTTCATTTTTAAATTCATGATATTTACATTCAACTAGATAAGATGGTTTAGTTCTACCTAAGAAATATGTATCATTAAATGGACAATCACATTTATAAGTAGAATAACACATACGAGTAGGATTTACTTTCACACAATTAATACAATTACCACAAGTTCTTATTTTCTTTTTATTCTTCATAATTTACTCATTATAATTGTTGTTTTTAAATTTATGATAAGGACAATCAGTAGGACTACTAGGTTTGTAATAACTAATATATGACATTTTTTCATTATCACAAACATATACCTTATTTCTATATAAAGTAATTTTCTTTCTACTAGATAAATAAGCACAGTTACCACAAGTTCTTACTTTATTCTTCTTTTCCATATAGATACTTTAATAAATGAACAAACCTGATTATAAATATTACAAATAGAACATGACCTAATATTGGAATAAAGAATAAAACACAATTAAGAGTAACTGTACTTATTACTTCATCATCTAGTCTTTCCTTAGTAATCTTTAGTGCTATTGCAGTTATTACAAACTGAATAAAACATTCAATAACAGGGACATCTAATAAGATTGTTTTTAATACGGTTTCTAACTCCATTCTTTACCACAGTTAATACATTTAAAAGCAATTGGGTCATTTTCCTCTTCCCGTGGAACTTCTTCTAGTCTAGCACCACAATTAGGACAACGTGGAACAGTAAATAGCCCAATTAGTTTTTCAATAAAAGTTCTTATTCCCATACATTAGCTAGAGCATAATTAAGAGCTTTAAGACTAGTATTATAGTCTCCCTCGAACACAGTATTCTTGAGACGAAGTTCATCAGTCTTATACTCTTTAACATTAGAGAAATAACCAGTAACAGCATTATAAGCACCATAAGCTGTACCGGCTAACTGTCTCTGACCTACACCGTCTTGATAATACTCGAAAGCATCGCAAAGAACATTTAGTTTTTGCATAGATATTTCAGCAGCTTCATAAGCAGAATTATCTCTACGGAATAGACCATTATACAAAGCTAATTCATCTACTCTTTCAAATTCTTCCCCCGTAAGGAAAGTTGCAGAGAGATACTTCTTTACTTCTTCATCTGTTACTTTAGTCTTATATAGAACTTGATACATCTCTTCTTCTTCTTGTATTTTACGTTCAGTAAGACCTAATATTTCAGGAACAGTAAGTATCTTAACATTAACACCTTTATTATGTCTGAAAGATATATAACTTTCAGCAAACATTCTAGCTGCATGAAGAGCGTTCATACAAATAACTCTTACAGGAGTAATCATCATTTGTACAGCACTACCACCGTCATGACTATTAGTAAAGACAAAATAATGTTGGATAGTATCATTCTTACCACCAATATTAATTTCTTTATCAAATGTAGCTGACATGAATATCTTTTGTCCAAAACCAAAGTATCCTGCACGGTCTAGTTTTACTCTACCATCAAGAGCATCATCGAAGAAACCGAAAGCCATTTGATTCTGTACTACTTCATAACGAGACTTTACTTTCCCAAGAGGAATATTAGTATCAGTACGATAAGTTGCAAACTCACCGGGAACATCAACAAATTCAAATCCATTAACTACATTTGGGAATATAGAACCGTCACGACTAGCACCATTATCATGTGCTGGCATTTTAGCAGATAGTTGACATTTAGCAACTGTATAATCAAGTTTAGCTTTTACAATAGCTTCTTCTGTTGTCTTACAATCACTAACGTCTATACCAATTTTACCTCTCCATGCAACTCCACGTGCTTTAAATTTACTTCTGTAATTTGAATCTTTAAAATCGAATGTCATAATCTATAAGTTTAAAGGTTTTCTTCAATAGCTGTAATTGCTTGTTGACGAGTACAGCCATAAGTATCTATAATCTTTTGGATAAGTTCTTCTACCCAATCTTCTACTTCAAACATATTATTTAATTATTAATGATGTATTACTTTCTTGTTTAGCGATAGTAAGATTAGCATTTAAATCTAAGTTAGCTGCAACAGCTGATTTACTAGTAGAAGATTTAAATTCTACCTTATGAGGATTCTGTCCAATCCATTGAGCAAGATTGAAATTAGTAACATTTGCTAGTTCTGATAAACGTATATTGATAGTTATTTCAGTATCAATAGCGAATATATCATCAGTAGTAACGTCAGGAATACTAAGGTCAACAGATTCTTCCTCCTCTTTTATGGGGGAAATTTCCGCTTTCATGTGAGCACTGATAATACGAGCAAGATACTCAATACTAAGACTTTCTTTAATTTCAGTACTTGCTAGATATTCAGTAACAATATCCATGAATTGACGGATAATATCAGAGATACGAATATCGTCTAATACAGTAATGGTACTATTACGAGAATAAATCTTATAAGTACTACCTTCAATTACTTTGTTACCGGATTTACCAGTAGAACCAAACATAAGAACGGCTTCAAGAACAGCATCTTTAAGACGTCTAAGAGTATTATCTCTTGTTTTCTTAATCTGATTAACACGAGCAACTTCGTCACTACATTCTTTAACGTCACATTGATAACGTTTAATTACTTGAAGATAATCAGCAATCTTATCTTTAAGATTATCTTCGGTAATACCTAGTTTTGCAACAAGTTCATCTGTTGCTTCACCTTCTTCGAGTTGCAAGATAATATCCTGCAACTCGGCTTTAATACTAAATAAACTACTTCCCATTATGTTTTGATTTAAAATAAGGTTTATCTTTAGTAGAATAACATATATAACTATTAGGACAATCCATAGTTCCCCACCTTTCGCAATCAGAACATGTAAGAGGACTATCTTTTTTAATTAGTTTTAATAGTCTATTTACTAACTTCTTTAGAACTTTCATTTTCAAATGTATTTATTGGATATTTACTTTTAGTTTCAAGAATAGTTCCATCAACAATAGTACCTCCTCTTTTAATAGCTCTAATACGAACTTTCCTATGATATGCAGCTTCTTTAAGATTACTTCCAAATTGATTAATTAATCTTTTATTTTTATAAATAGCTACATAAAGACCCACTTGATATTGTTGAGTAACTATCTCAACTTTACCAAGTTCTTTATCATTTATTACTGTTATCATATTCTTCTTTGATTAATCTATTCTGTTCAGATATAGCTTTCATAATAAGTTCACGAGAATCCCAAAGAGCTTCCGAACCAACACTTAGATAATAATGTTCTAATACTTCATCATTAGACATATTTTGAAAATCTACAAGATGAGGAGTATTCTTAATAACATCATCAAACTTATTAGTAATACTATTTAGAAGAGAATAAAGTTTATCACGAATAATAATATTGCTAGTATTATTTTGTCTAATCCTAGCAATAAGAGCAGGTATTATTTCACCGTTTTGCATTATCTAATGATTTAATATATTCCATAGCTTCTTCACGAGAATAACATAGTTTATCTAACTTAATACTACGTTCCCACCCATTACCGTTATTAGTAATAACGGTCACACCATACGTACCTTTAAAGGTAATACCATTAATCTCTCTATTATAAAGTCCATGTTGATTATCTTTTTCGGAACAACTAAGTTCGATAATATGATTTCCAACAGTATGATAACTATCAACAATAGGAGTAAACACATTAGTTCCTTTAATGACACTTTGAAAGATTTTAGCTCTATCCATACTATTTGCTTAATAATTCGTCAAGATAAGAATCTAAATTTTCAATAATCATATCCAGACAATCTAATTGTTTCTTAAATAACATCAGATTAAAGTTACCAATATAACTATCTGTTCTACGAGTATAAGAAAGTCGACAATCTTCGTAATTGCTATTAGCTTCTATACGAGTATTTTTTAACTGATTAATAAGATTAATAAGAATGAATACTTGTCTCTTCTTATCTTTCTTACTTATTTCAGCTATAATATCTGAAACACTTTTTATTTCATTTTCCATACTTACTTCCTGTTTGGTTTCTACACCATTCAATATTAGTATAATGATTGTTAGCACTGTTACCGTCTTTATATCTAACGTATTTATATACATTAGGCTTAGGATTAGTAACAAATGCTTGAGCAACGAGAGTAGCTATAAATAGCTTGGCACTATTACCATTGTGAAACAATGTAACATGAGGTCGTTCACAACCTTTACCACGATACCATTTAAGATAACGCTTACGATTGTCAGACCAAACTCTTCCGTCTTCTCCTATACAATAGTTAGGAAAATTAGGAATAGTAGCGAATCTAACTGAATTTTTAACTTCTTCCATACTTTCTATTTAAATAACGTGCACGTTGTTTAGCTTCTTCATAAGAATATACTTTCCTATGCTTAGCAAGATAGGCAAACAAATCAAGAGGAGCATAAACACCAGTAGTCCTTTTAATCTTGCCATCAAGATAATTGTCGATTTTCTTAGATAGTTCTTCACGGGTTATTACGATATATATGAATCTAATATTGTTTCTATATACAACATTATCATCAGGTTGTTTAACTACTATATATTTAGCTTTTATTTGCTTTTTCTCCATTATCGGTTTTACAAATATAATCAATCTTATTATCAGAGCAAAGAAAATCTTACTGTTTTTCAGCATACCAAGAGAACGATTCTAAAGCTCACTGTTGAACGCAAGGCAAAAATGGTATAGTTGTTCAGGTAAGTATATTAAATCGTACAGACGTAAGAAATCGGGCATTCTCGTTTGAATCCCCCATAAAGAAGTGTCTCGTCTGTACATCTTTGGCAGTCCTCTTTGAGTATAAGCTAACGAACTATCTCACAACCAAGACATACAGTAGAAACACTATCTTTATAGGGGAACAACAAAAAGCCCTACCGCTAATCTCTCGACTAACAATAGGGCAAGGTATCAAACCATGACTTACTTTAATAACAACTTATATACTACAAGTTCATTATCCTCTTCTTCTTTTACTAACTCAACATTAGTATCTGTTTTAACACGAAGACTTCGTATTATATCAGAAGCAGAAATAGAATAATAACCATAATCTGAAACAGAAACATTTCGGCATTGACCTTGAACATTCTCTGTAAGAAAACCTAGATACATAGATTCTTGTCCTTCTTTTGCATCGAACTTAATCATCAATAACATCTTTAGTTTATCTTTTAGATGTATGTCTTTTATTACAAGTTTCTTTTTCTTATAATCTATATAAGATTTATTATAATTAACTTTCTTCTTCGATATTATTTGGTAATCTAATAGACTCATCATCAAGTATTTTTATAACATTTCCGTGCGAAGGGACTTCTTTAACACCTGACCTACATCTATATTCAGCAAACGCTGTCTTACCAATTAGTTTATCTTTATTAATAAGATAATTTTCACGAGTAGAAGCATCACCAACTGGCATACATTCAAATGTTTCACCATTAATATCATTGCGAAGAACAAACTTACTAAAGTTAGGTCGTTTAGCTCCTTCGGGAATAATATCTATGATTTTGAACTTACCATCTAATATTGGTTTACTTTTGTACATAGTAGAATTACGTTTACCAAATTGATATGTAGCATAAGGATTACGAAGAATAGCTCCCTCGAATTTAGCTTCAACAAAGATGTCTCGATATTTAATAACATCTTCATCTCCGTTAACATTATCATAAGTATGAATAAGAACGAAACGATTCTTATTATTCATGTGATAATCAAGAATAGCTTTAGCATTAACGTAATTAGGCATCTTAAACTTACCAAACTCTGACTTCAATAATGATATACGACTAGTTTGAATCATATCATCAACAGCTAAATCATAACACCAAAATTGAAGAAAGCGATTATATGGACTTTTAAGATTTTCAGCAGCACTTAGAATATCATTTAGTTCAAGACCGGGAATATATAGCTCTCCATCTAATACTAAACCTTCTTCTAACATACGATTGAATAACTTATCGTTAATAACTTCATCAAGCAATACATTCTCTAATACTGGGCACTTATATTCAAGTCCTTTACGACTATGAAATACAAGACCTTTAGTTTTAAAGAATCCTTTACCACGCATAACAGCAGATATATTACAACGAACACCATTAATCTTCATTTGAGCTAACAAGTTCTGTTCATTGTTATATTCATATATCTTAGCTAACATAGGAAGAACGAATCCTTCACTATTAGTATTATACTTAGGAAGATATGCCTCAAGATAATATTTAAAAGCATTAACATCAGGTATTTCTTGTGGAGCTGAATCATATAATTCAGATAATTCCATACCTCCTTCTCTACGTTTAGCAGCAACAATAGTTTTCCATTCTTTCTCTACACCTCTAGGTGGAACATATTCAGAAGTAGTTCCTTCTTTACCAACAATACCATACTTTAGTATTATCTTATGTCCTAGTATTTCGGCAGACCAAAAGATTGGTTTACCTTGTGCATTACGTTTATAAAGAGTAATACTCTTCGATTCACTCATAATTCTTCGATTTTATATTTATTAGGTTGTTCACGCATAAGACCAATAGCAACTGTCCTATCAATAATCATAGACTTATTAGTTTCAATAACAACAATTCTAACTTTAGAATTAACAGGAGTTGCAACAGATTTACCACTATTAGCAGAAGATACAGTAAACTTCTGCTCCTTTATAGGGGAAGGTTTAGTAATTCGTTTAGCACTAGTCTTATTAGTTCCACTTCTTTTCTTTTCATAAACAATAGGAGGATGAGTTTCTTCATATTTAAGATTAGCTTCATGAATCTTTTCAAGAGATTCTTTATCATATCCTAAATATAAGAGAGCTTTCATTATCCATTTATATCTGAAATGAATAGTCTGAATATAAGGATAATTAGGTAAATCTAATTCACGAAGATAACTAGCAATAGTATCAGGAATACCTTTAGTATTACAGTTATGTCCAATCATCCTAATGTCTGATTCATCTAATTCGTAACTAAACGGATTTGTATTTAACTTCATTTTTAGTAAGTCTTACAATTATATACTTTTTAGGTTTACCTATTCTCGCATGATAGAACTTGAAACACTTTAGATAATCAGTACTTTCAGTCCACTGTATAAAGTTTCCTTTAGATATCGAAGTATTATCTTCATAATTATACTCTCTAGGTATCTTATGAGAACTATATAAATCTTTAGCTAGATAGTCCTTAATAACTCTTACGTGTTCAGGATTATCAAACTCAAAATTACCATAGACTTTTATCTTAGAGAAGTCTGTTGGAGTACCATCAGGCAAACTAATACGAATTAATCTATTCGGATTGTCTAACAGTTCTTGTTTAATCTTGTTTAGATACTCTTCCTCTTCATCTGTTAGAGGATACATAAAATAATAGCTATAAACATTTCCGCCATTACCGAAACTATTTATAGCTATTCTTTTTAATATTGCGAATGAATTAAAGTTAATCACTCGTCTTTCTTCTTGTGCCTTTGGAAGTGGCACATATTCTTCTTCTCTACTCATATTCAAATAATGATTCAGTTTGTTCTATAAATGAATTAATAGTTTCTTTAGAATACATAGTAATTAGCTCTGAAAAATCTTTAGCATCATAACTTCTAGGAATAACAATAGGTATAATACCATATTCTTTTCGTAACCTACGAGCACCACGTACTCCTGTCAGGTCGCAATCGAAAAATGAGATAAGTATTCCACTGTCATTTAGCTTAGATTGTAGCCAATCATATTCGTAATCTTTAAGAACGTAACTCTCCGAAGTGACATTAATTACTCCTATTTGAGACTCTGACAAATTCCCCCGTAAAGGATAGGAATGTAACCAGCTACTTAATGCTAGATTATCCTTATACGACTTAGTAATAATAATAATATCATATTTAGGTTTATCAAGATTAAGTATTCCAACAAGACCATTATGATTAGTTATGAACTTGATTTCTCCTTTACTTCTATCACGAAGAGGGAAATAACATTCGATATTATAAATACCGTTACTATCTAGTCCAGTAACATAAGCATAACAAGGGTCTGATTCCTTATATGTATATTTAGGATTTGGTTGACAATACCTATTAATATACATTTGGTCAACAGGATAGACGAAATGAGTATTAAGCCAATGTAGACTAACTCCCCATTGTCCCCAAATATTTTTATCGTTATTAGTCCAATTTCTAGTAGCTACTTCAATAATTGGTTTACTAGCTTTGATTTTAGATATTACTTGTTTAAGTAAAATTTCATTCTCTTCATCTACTTCTCCGTCATATATTATCTTGCGGAAAGTATAAGCGATATGCTTTAATATATAATAGAAATCTGCTTTATTAGCAACATTTATATGACGTCCGGTTTTGAAACTTAATACATAAGCTACTAAATCGAAACAATCACCAAAGAAAGAACCATTAAAATCACGAGCTTTTAACTTGTGTTTATTATTGAAAGCAAAACCAAATGTTGGATGATTATCAACGCGCAAAGGAGAACAAATAAGTTCATTGTTTTCTACACAATTATTAACTACGGATATAGGTATTCCCATATACTTAGCCATAATCATTTCTTGACTAACCTTAGATAATATAAACTCTTTTGTTAAGTCTTGTCTTATTCCTCTACGCATAGTATAATTAGATAAAATAAGCCTAGCTTTTACACTAGGCTTATAACATTATTAACGAAATATATTTGGATTACTTAGAATGGAAGTCCACCATTATCGTCTACATCAGGAGCAAAAGCAGAACCTTCAGTTAGATTAAAACCATCTGCCGCACCAAAGTTTGGCATACTACCCATTCCTGGCTGAACAATACCTGCACCCATAGCAATACCTCCAATACCAGCAGCGGCTGCTAGATTAGGAGCTTTCTTTTGCTTTGATTGAACACCGTCCATAGGAGCAATACGTTCTTTAGTAATGTCAAATACAATACTTGGTTCTCTGAAATGGTTAGCATCTAACATGAACTTCTCTTCAAAGATTCCTTGACCTACAATATTCGGGAATACCAAGTCACCTTCTTCTGAACCTTGACCGGAGAAAGCCCAATCACCTTTGTTCTTGTAATAACGATTAAGTCTGAACCAAAACTGTCTAGGATTACCTGCTTTATCAAGTAATGCAGATTTACCATTTTCACCACCAGTTTCTACTAACTTAACTACATTATCAAACAGAACTCCCCATGCTTTGATAACATCTTCAACTTCTACTGGTTCATACTGACCATTATCGTCATAGTCAACATAACCGAGTTCAAGCATTTCAGCTTCTTCATCAGTCATTTCACGACCTTTGAATACAACTACGTCAAGGAAGTGTTTAATCCAAGCAAAGTCCATGTTAATAAACTTCTCTTTAGAACCTCCTGGAATGTAATCAACATTACTTTCATAAGCCCAGAATGTCTTACTTGCAACACGAACATCAATAGGATTAGTATGAAGAGAAGTAGCTTCAATAATAAGCTGTGGAACAGCTTTTCCGGCAAATGCGGGACGCATATTGCTTTCTTCCTTCATAGTTACCCAAGCAACACGAGCATGAAGATTACCAACGAAAAGCCAAATGTTATTGATGGCATCTTTGTGAGAGAACTTCTTACGAGAAGTAGTTCTAGTCTCATTACTAATACCTCTACGACGTTTCTTAGGTGCAGCAGTTGCAGCATTAGCTGATTGATTAACTACTGGTTCTTCTACTTTAGCAGTTTCTTTTTGAGTACTCATAATTTTGTTTTATAAAGATTAATACTAACAATAACAAGTTGTACAGGCTTGCTATTGTTTATTGCAAAGTTTCCAAATATAATAAATTTCTAAATTATAGTCAAATAAAAAGAGCTAAATTCAATTAAGAATTTAGCTCTTTACAACCTAGCTAATTACCGGAAGAAGTTGTTACTTAGAAGATTGACGAACGGCAGGTTCTTCATCAGCTTTGAAAGAAATCTTGTAAGCATTAACTTCAACAGTTTCTTTTTTATCACCGATAACTTTACCAGTTTCAACAGCAACAACAAACGGTTCATTCAAGTTAACCTCGAAGATACGGTTAAACTTCTCTGCTTCGTCACCGAGATTCTCTTTCAATTCAGCCCACATAGCAGAATCAGAGAAATTCAACGGCAAACCAAGACCGTTAAGATTGGAAGAAGTAGAAGTACGAGCACCGGAGTAAGCACGAGTAGTAGGATTATAATCATCAATAGTGATTTCTTCTACTGACTTACCAAGTTCGGCAGCGATTTTCTCTTTGTTCAGTTCAAATGCAGCAGCTTTCTGTTCAGCAGTCATACGAACACCTGCAAGTTTAACTTCTCCGTTCTTCTCGAACAAGGGAACACCTTTACAGATACCGTATTCACCGAAAGTCTGGATAAGAGCAGAACGAGCAGCTTCTGTACCGAACTCAACATTGTTCTCTTCACACCAAGCCATAACGTCAGCATCACGTTCAGCAATAGCTGCATCAATATCAGCAATATTACTAACGAACTGAACATTATCTCCGGGAATAAGACCCATAATACGAGTAACAGCAGCAGCCAAAGTAAACTTAGCTTTAGTGCTATTAGCTGTCAATGTAGGTTCGTTACTAGTTTGCATTACTCTCTTACCGCTTTGTACGGCTGACATTCCAAATTGAAGTCCCATAGTTGTAAAAATTTAAATGATTAATAATTATTAATACTAGGCATAAAGCCTATTGTTATCTTAGTTTTTGTCTTATTTCTTATCTATTAATAGTAATAGTTAGACTTCTACTACTATTAAATCTCAATAATATCAGCATCATTGATACTCATATTATTTACTATCTTAGCTTCTGTTGTTTCCATACAACCAAGTATGACATCAGCAGCTATATCACGAGCAGCAAGTGTGAAAGCTCTATGACCGATAAGTGTTCTCATATATTTAGTATAAGTGTCTTTACTTGCAAGACCGGCAGTTACAGCATCACTATAACTAAAATGTCCTACACTAGTAATAACTCTGTTATCTACTATACGAGTAAGTTTATATTCAGTAATATAATCACAAGGAACATTAGGTATTCGGAATATTGGAATTAATCCCTTAGCCACAGCTTCTTTGGCTTGTTGTTGATTAGCTACAACTCCGAACTTATTATTTAACTGATATTCCTTATATACATTACCATTATAATCTTGATAATTTCTGACTGGATAAATACCTACATCATCATTATCAGAACTAGCATTATATTCATCAGCTTCTTTTTTGCTTTTGAACCGCCTACAATAATCAGGTATCTTACTGTCTATATAAACATTATTACCGTCTGTATATTCATACAGAGCTATATAATCTTTTGTACACTCCCATGTTATAGCTGCCTTCAATAATAACGCTTTAATTAAGTGAACGTCTAATGTAGTTTTACCATTTATAACTCCTAGATGTTCAATACAACTAGTAAATGGTAAACCTAGTTCTTTAGCACGACTATATATTGCAAGACCATCTTGAATAGTCTTAATGCCGCACTTATCACTAGACATTACTGATTTCAGATACAACTCTAACTTACTCCTATCATCGGGATTGTAAATGTCTAGGGTATTAAGAGCAGAAGCCATAACCATACTATTATTATTTGGTTTTGCTTTTGGTTCTGTCTTAGCTAGAGTTTGTTCATTCTCTGTTTTTACTTCTTCCATTATTTCAAAGGTCGCTTATTGATTACACTACAAAGATACTAATTTCATTTGTAATACCAAACATTAGTATCTATTATTCTCCTATTATGAAATCATTTTCACTATCTTTAACTATTTCATAGTCTCTTCCTCCTTTCGTCTCTATTAGCTTTTTCTCTTCGTTCGTACCTCGACAATATATCTTATATATAATATTAGGTACAGAACTAAAAGATAAGTTAGGTATTCTATATTTTAAGTCTCGTATTGAGCTACAAAGCGGAGACGTGAAAATAACCATATCCACAACTCCGATAAAGCTCGTATCAATAGAATTATTTGCAGACAATACTTTCATATAGTCATCGTTGAATAACTGCAAATTTCGCGTTCTCTGCGCTTGTGCCTTTATGATTACTGGCTGTCCGATTTTAGCTCCGGTCTTATAAACCTTTGGTTTTCCTTGCTTATCATACGCCTGTATTCCTTCCATATCGTTATGGTAGTTTCCGCAATAATCATACTGTAATATACTTATCCCAGTTTGGAATATCTCACCATTTGTTATAATGGATTTACCTTCGTACTTTATATTTGCATTTAAGTACTCTGTTATCTTACTGGCAAATACTCCATTCTTAGAAATAATAAGTATTCTTTTGCCTATATTTTCCTTAACTATATCAAGTATAGCATCTAACTTAACAATATTATCAGTAACTATCTTAGTTCTATCTCTAATAATATTATAAGTTTGAGTTACTCTCTCGATTAAAGCACTAGGATTATATAGTTCATCTATCTTACGACACATAGCATCAGTCATATCCATTTTAGCAGACCAGCCATTACTTTCTGCAATTTGTAATCTACAAGTTTCAGCAGCAATATTAAGTCTAGGATTACCATTACGACATTCTTCTAACTTTTCAAATGTACCAAATATAGTAACACTTTCATTAATATACTGACTACATCTATCATAATAGATTCTATCAGCATCAGTTAGAATAACACCCTTTTGGTACTCCTTTATGGGGGAATGAATAGAACGATTAATTAAGTGAGCATAATTAATTTCATATACTTTAGGTGCATATTTATACATAAGTATAGCATTATCTGCAACACTATCAATAGCATTAGTAGCAAGTAGTTTAAATTTAAAATAATTACCACTATACTTCTCTGCAATCTTTCGGAACTTCTTAACATTAATAGTAATAAGAACATCTTTATGACTATTAGCACTCGGTTTATATGGAGAACGTTCAACATATTCACGAGTAAGTATAAGACATCTCTTATCAGTAATTAATTGTTTATGAATTTCCTTTAGTTCAGAAGTATTATCAAGATAATAAGTAATGTTAGCTCTGTCTTCCATAGTCTCTGTTATAATAAGAGACGTAAGTTCAGGAGTCTTAGCTACCATTTTATCTAGCACCATAGTAACGAAGTTCATTACACTTAATGGTTCGGATAGAATAACACTACCCACACCTTTGTTAGCAGACCATTTATTAGCAGCTTCATTATAAATATCAATTACATCATTCATTTTAATCAAATAAAGTATTTCTCATTCCATAGTATTTCTTAACTAAACGTTTACCTTTACCTTTATTATTACGACTTTGTTCTATTGGTTCTATAATAGCCATAGCTTCATTATAATAATATAAGTAATTAACATTTAATTCAGATATATCAGTATCATCAACGGTATTACATATAGAAACACGTTGACCTGCACATAGAGAACTCTTTTTAACTTGTTCTTCGTTATATTCGTTCCAGCCCATGCTCTCGACTTTCATCAATGTTCCCCCCGTAGAGGAGATGTAAAACCTTGTATTCCTTTGCACTATATCTGTTACTATCTTTCCGTCTACAACATAAGTAAACTCTAGTCTATACTTATGATTAACATTTTGAGTACGACAGAAATCAAGAATAGATTTAGCATTTCTAAGAGTTTCCATAACAGGAGTACCATTAATAAAGTATTCAGTAACACATTTAGCTACAATAGGAGAATTGTATCCTTTAGATAAATCTTCTAGGAACATCTTGGGATTCATTCTGCCTTTGAATTTACTACTACCTCCACGTTTAATAGTAAGATAACTATTAACACCTTCGGTTACATACTTTGTATAATATGTAAATTCTAGCTCTAATCCTAGATGTTTCTCCCACCAATGACAAATATCATCAGCAGTTTGTTCTAATTCTCTAGGAACAATAGTTACAATACCATCAGTATTAGCACTTATAACATGAATACCTGCAAGTTCAAGTTTCTCTATTAACATCAATAAGAATAATTGTCCGTTAATAGTTACTTGATACATTGCTTTCTTATCGCATAAGAATGACTTCTCACTTCCCATTTTACCAAATATACCAGCATTTGCTACAATCTTTAAACAAGCAGCAGCAGTAGCGTGTTTATCTCTCTCTTTATCATCAAGAGATTTATCTTTGGCTAAATGCTTATGTTCTAGTCGTTCATCGACAATAGTATCAGCTATACGAAACCATGCTTTAGGAATCAAGTGTTTCTGACATACTTTAAGACTACGTATCATGTTTGGATAGTAGCTTGCTACGTCTCTATCCACTATTATGTGTTCGTTATCTTCAACATATACAGCCGGAATCTCGTTTGAATGTAGACCCCCTGTTGCGATAGTGTATGACGTGCCCATGAAGGTAAATTCCCTGTCAAATTCGCCCTTTTCTCCCCGTAGGGTAAGCGAACGTATGCCTGACAAAATATCGTTCAATTCAGGGGTCGAAAATGCGATTTTATCTGACAAAATTTCGGAAACCAAAATCTTCCTACGTATTGTCTTAGTATCAATAAAGGCTTTAGGATGTAGACCAGTATATTTACTATATAATTTAACAATAACTTTATCAGCTATTGTACTTCTACTAGCAGAGAACACATCTACATTATATTCTTCACTAATACGATACCTTAAAAGAACTTCTTCTTGATTCATTCTAATTAGCTCGGCAACAATATATACATCATTGTCATTATAATCAGCCATTTCTTGAAGGTATTCTCTAGGTATAAATCGCTCAAACACATTACGATAATGAATATTAAGTTCTCTATCAGTCATTCCCTTAGCTTCGGGAAGTCTCTCGTGATAATAATGTCTATCTAAATCACCAATAGGTGGCATAATATACTCTTTTAGATTATACCATTTAATATTAATAGAAGTCTGTTTAAGACTCTTATGATAATGGTCTAGCCTAAAGATTTGGAATAAATCCAAGTCTCGAAATGCCACGTTATTACGTAGTATAAGAGAAGTGAAGTTATCAGTCCAAAGAGTATCATTATTAGAACTACGAATAACTCTCTGTGATGTTTCATATAAGAATGTGATTAACTTACTAGGCTTATCAAATTGATTATAATACATGAGCAATGCACTCAACATTAAGCGGTCGTACTTCCGATTATTATATCCGAAATAGTCTGCTTTCTGTTGTAACCAATATAATAAACTGAATAAATCAGTATCATCATCTTCATATAAAACAAAACGTTTCTTAGGTATTGTTTCTAAACGTTTCTTTATCTCTGCAACACTAAGTTTATCAATAATAGGAATAGCTTTTCCTTTATCATCGACACAATCAGCGAATGTTTTAAGATAACTACGTAAATCGACAAATACTACCGAAAAGTAATTCCTAGTTACTTCGACATCATAACACATTGAACTCATACTTATACTTATTTATTGTCCATAACACAAATATAAACGATTTTTGCATCTGCTGCAAGCTGTATATAATCTACGAAGAGTATTATCTATATCTCCCCAAGGATTACCAGTACGCATATCAAATACAATATCATTTACATCTATATATACATCAGCATAAGTACTTCCCTGTGCTTTATGACTAGTAAGAGCAAAGCCATAATCTAAATCACGACTAAACTTAATTTTACCAGTAGACCTATCTAATAAATTTGCTAGTAATAAGTTTCTCTCTCTGAATTCATAATAATCTTTCCAACGTCTAGACTTCTTATAACTTTCTGCATTTATAGCATTTTGAATATACATTTCTCCTAACTTATAATATCGCATGACATTATTATAATTAGAATGGTCTACTACAAATAAAGGTTTAGTCTTAGTGCCACCATTGATTTGAATAAACGTAACATTGAATCCGAAGATTTCATCCTTATTAGTAAAATTCTTAATATCATGTATTATATAATCTTCAGAATTTACAATAATAGTATCTTTGAAATCATCAATGAAAGTATTATAAGACATTACTAAATCATTACGAGTTAGAATTGCTCTATCACTACCTTCAATGATATTTTTACGAATGAATTTATTCCAATCAGCAACAGACTTATTAGTATAAGTTATAAGACGACAAGTATCAACATCTTTAGTAAACTCTTCATTATAGAATCCGTCTATTACAAGAGATTGAAACTCGTATGCACCACAAGTATAATATCCTTTAGTTTGAGTTGGGTCAAAAGCATATCTATTCTTGTTGATATACTCTAAGAACTTCCAAGTTCTATTATCAATATCTTTTCTCAAGATTCTTAATAACTCACTAACAGGATTATCTTTTTCTTGTCTTACAATCTGACGAAGAGTATAGAACTTAATATTATCGAAACAACGTGAACGAGCTTCTTTAACAGGTGGTAACTGATAGTTATCTCCCATATAAATAAGCATACAACCGAATTGTTCACATTCTCTCTCTATTAGAGTTTTAAGATTAATACCAATCATTGATGCTTCATCAACAATATATAGTTTATACTGTTTAATCTTCTTTTCAGCTAATGGGTCAAAAGGAGGATTATTAACATCAAAATCAGTAACATCAGTATTAAGTCTTAAACCTAAATCACTAGCCACAGTAGACGTATTATATCCAGTAGATGTACGAAGTACACGAGCAGCTTTATGTGTAGGAGCTGCAAGTCCAATAACAGATTTAGCTAAACCGCATCTTTTAATTACTTCGCGTATCATATAAGTTTTACCCGTACCGGCAGCACCAATAAGTGCTCGTTTATAATCACCTGCAACATAACCTTTCTCAATAAAAGCTACTAGGTTTTCATAAGCAATCATTTGGTCACGAGTAAAACTATTAAAGACTTTATCGTCTTTCTTAGCATCATCAAACTTTTCAAAATTCATTGCATTTCAATAAAAATCTATCAATATTATCACGACATTTAAGAATGTAACCTTTAACTGGTAATCCTATCTTAAAAGGTATATAACAACTAGGCATTGAACAATAAGCATCGGTACATCTAACAATCTTAGTAGGTCTACCATGATTATCTAACGCACGAGTATATATTGTTTTAAAGCCTTTACAAGAGTATGAACGTTCAGATAATACAACAGGTTCACTACCATCTTTAGGTTTGAACTTATATTGATTATCATGTAGAACAATAGTACCAATAACAATTTGCATTATTAGTTTCTCACGAGGAATCTTCTTATCCTCATTAACTGCTGATAACTTAAAACTTAATCCCATAGCATTAAGGTTTAACTATTTGATTAGGAAGATACTGCATACAACACGCTCCTTTACGGGGGAATATCTTATACTTATCAGTATTCATAATTTTAGGTAACGGAATAATTTCACAACATCTATCATTATGAACATCTATAATAATGCAATGATAAGCATTAACATCTGCGTCATGAGATATAACAGCTTTAAGTCCTTCAAAATATACATCAAAAGTACTATCAGGATTAACACATTGTTTTAAATCTACAATCATATTAATTAGCTTTAGTTTTATATATTTCGTATAACTTACTAAATTCATCAGAAGGCATACAAACAATAGATACATTCGTATGCATTTGTTCTTTAGGAACAATACAATTTCTAGCAGTAACGATTCTATCATCTTCAACAAACATTGTTTCAAGAACTAAACAATTACCACCATCTAGTATTTCCTTACATTTTGGACAAATATAAATATTATCTGTACCAAATACAAGAAGCTCATCGCCACAAACTAGACATTTGCCAGTCGTGACAATGAGCTTACCATTATCTTGTTTAAACTCGTTGAGCTTGGGCATAACCAGGAATACGTCTCCTTTCTTCCATCTTAACAAGTTTAACACTAGTACTTTCAAGTACATTAAGAGTAAAAGCTACTAACTTATAGCTTCTCTCATGCTTTCCGAATTTAATTTTCTTCTTAATCATTACGTTTAGTATTTAATTATTATTATTTAATAGGAGCATCTGACCGCTCCGCTTCGCTCCGCTTTCTTCCCCCATAAAGGAGTAGTGGTTCTTTTACTTTCTCCTTTATTTCATTTAGAATTCTCTTATTAATAATAGAATTTTTATTCTTTGTTTCGCCATTATACATGGAATCACTATACATAATTTTAAAATATAGTTCTCTGATATTCCTTTGAGAATCATAAATGTTTAAAAAGAAACTAACATAAGCAGCAGGTTTAATTCTACTAAGACGTATCTCAATAGATAGATAGATGTTCTTCACCTAATACTTTTAACTGCAAAAGATGCAGCTCTCTAACTAGTTTAATAAATTCTCTTTCATTCATGTCGGTATATAGCTTTAATTAATTAATAATCATAGAAAAAGGAGCAGACGCTTCTGCTCCAAGCTAAATAATTAGTATTTATAAAAGTCCTAATTCTATCTCACGACAGTAATTTAATTAAGGGGTAAAAAATCGAATAAAGTTTCTCCTATCTCACGACAGTAATTAACAACTTGTATTTTTAAACACAAATACTATGTATTTATAGCTGACATTTTACGAAGAGGATTTCCCTTACTTCAACCATTTGGTCAATGTTTCAACTTAGATTAGTCATCATCAGAGCTATCAAGAAAAGAAATAGTGCGATTCTCACGAACAGCACTATTATAATTCCATAAAACCAATAAATACTATTCTCACGAATAATAGATATTACAATACGACAAATTTAATTTTAGTTTAACTAAAACAGATAAAACAAAATTGGCAAATTACTTATTATATATCTTTGTATAATCTACACAATAAAAATCAGGACAATCTTTAAGAAATAATTCACATATTCTACGAGCTTCATCTTTACTATTACCAGAGTAAAGAGTTTTAGCATTACCATTAAAAGACTTTCTTAGCTTATCATTCTTGTCTAGGAATACAAGATGATTTTCAGAACAATAGAATACAGAATAAATCGGAGCTTTACTAGCTTCATATTTAGCAAGAAGTTTATCATAAGATTCTTTAGCACTGTCTCTCATATCACTAATATATTTGATATAAGAAAGCATAATACTATCCCATTGTTCAACAGCTTTAATCTTATCTTCAATAGAATACTTACCATCAAGAATAGCTTCAAGAAGATTATTCAATCCTTTAACATTAAGATTTTCTAAATCTTCAAGAATAGCTTTATTAAATTCTCCTTTAATAAAAGCCTTACGATAATCTTCTTTAATAGAATCAATAAGATTAACATCAGAACCACTAGCTAAAGCACAAGCTAAAATAGCAGATATAATATCTTTCATTATAATAAATTTTTAAATTAGACAATAAAAAACTCTACTAACATTACTCTAATCTCACGACCTGAATAATCTTAATAGAGTGGAAACCGACATTCATTTAACCCTTTTTGTGTCAGATATTAATTAAATAGAGTACGTATCGGTATTATACTAAACGTAAAATTACAACAGCAATAGCTGCAAGAGCAACAATAGAAGCGATAACAAAACCAGTAGTATTATATTGCTTCTTAGCTTTAAGCTCTAAATATAATTTATTTAATTTATCATACTTTAAAGCAAGAGTTTCATTAGAATCTTTAATACAAGTAATTCTATCTTTTAATTCTCTATTATTAGAGAACAATTGCTCATTAGAAGTCTTGAGATTAGTAACAGCTTGACGAAGTTTCTTATTATCTTCACAATTACTATCAAACATAGACTTATAATGATTAAGACCATTTTCAGACTTATCTAATTCTTTACGTAGACGAATAACCTCTGTCTTTAACTCATTGATAGTAGGACGTTTCTTACTAAGAATATCAACTTTTTCTTCCATAACTATTATTATTTAATTAATCTTCAATATGAGTTATATCTAAATCGAGGTCTATATTATCCTCGCTTAACGTATTGCCAGTATTCCAATTATTAGCCATCTCACAGTCGAGATAGTCTATATCAGCTACTATACCACAAATGGGAAACTCTACACCTTCGTCATACATAATTGTAAAATTTATAATGCAGGTGCAAGTATAGCGATAAATAATTGAAATACCAAACAATACCGATAATTTTATTAATTGATATTACTAAATGCTATATATGATTTATAAGTAGAAACAATATCACTAGCAGGAAAACCGCAATTAAGAAGAGTATTAGTAATCTCGGCAGTATAAACATCGCAACAAGTAATACTAAAGTTTTCATCATTAAACTTACGAATAACAGTAGGAGTATTAGCTTCAGTAAAATAGATATTCATAGCATCGACATTATATTCAACAATATCATTTTCATACTTGAGCAATACAGTTCTTGGCGAAATAGAATATCTTAACTCATTAAATGCTTTACTAGCAATACTTGTATCTTTAAATGATATTACAAATTTACTATCAATACTATTAATAATATTATAACCGCTTGAATCTAAACCATATTTTTCATTAGGTTTAAGATATTCCTTAACAGCACGAAATGCTCGTCTATAATATCTGAACCAATAAGTTCTTTCAGCTAAATCAGAAGTTTTACTTTCTAACTTTTCTGTAAGTGCATTATTTGTTTCACGACATTTATTTAGTTCATATTCAACATTCTCTAACTCAATAAGTCTTCTAGTCTTTTCTTTAATAATCTTATCACGACAATTTAACTCATCATTTAATTGAGATATACGTTGTCTACGAATATCAAGTTCATTAGTAAGACCTATTATCTGATTACGTAATTCAGTAACTCTATTATCAGCATTAGTAAGTTGTTTTTCGAGAAACTCTATACGTTCAGTTAACTCATCTTTATCAGAATTAGAAGAAGCAACATTAAGTTTATCTTCAAGCTGATTAATCTTAAATGCCTTATTAGAAACATTAATTTCTAATTCAGCAATAGTTTTCTCTAATTCAGAAATTCTATTAGATTCAGCAGTATAACTATTGCCAACATCAGAAATCTCACAAATAGCAGCAAGACATTGAAAATCTAAATCAATAATACAACCACTAGCTTCAACAATAGTAACTCCATTTGTATGAGATACAAGAGTTATATGCTTTTTATCATTTACAATAGCTTTCATAAATACAAGTATTAATTATTAAGAACTAAATTTTAAAAGTAATGAATCTCTATGTAATGTATAAGTTGAATAGAACCAAGAACTATTATATAAGTAATAATAGCTTGAATCATAGAGAATGTAATGCGAACCTTCTTAGTAATAAGATAGTTAAATATCAAGAAACAAAAGAATATAATTATCCAAATAAAGGATAGAAATACATGGAATTGATAAGTTGTCATACACAAAGAAGATTAAATATACAAAGACATATAATAAGTATAACCATAACAGCCATAGTAGATATAATCATAGACCAAATACTAGACCTTTTATCAATAAGATAGTTATTCAATAAGATAGTAGTAATAACAAATAGTAATATAGTTATTACAAAGAAGTAAGGAGTATAATCCATAATGATATAAGTTAAAGGGTAAATAAATGATGTAAGATATACAGTAATGTCACTCCTTTATGGGGGAGACAAGCGAGCTTTGCGAGCGTGACAAGACCAGCTAAGTAACAATCCAAATAGTAATCCAGATAATAATAGTACTAATAGGATAGAATAGTAATAAAACGCCACCAGTTAGCGAGATAGCTCGAATAGTATTGGCGAAGCCAATGCTATGAAGCTCACAAAATAGACCCAGTAATATAATATATAATATACCTATTACGCGCGCATACATATACGTGTACATTATATACGTGCGTGCGTGTGCGTACATTATATACGTGCGTGTGTACATGTGCGTGCGTGCGAGTGTGTTATGTTTATAAATATAATATAATTATATTATATTTATTTCTGTGAATATGAATCACGGAGTTTCACATTTTACTAACTACTCTACTATTAATACTACTGTTGATACTATTGTTGATACTATTGTTATTGTTTCTGTTATAAGTTGTAATACTACTGTTGTTATTCTAGTGACCTATTCTATTAGAATAGGAACTAGACCTCATATAATAATACCAATAGATAGATAATATAATAATACTATTACTATTACTATTAATAATATCGAAGATAGACCGTTAGGGCTATTGAGATACTAACAACAAATACTAATAACAAGATAGGACTAATATTATATCTATAACCAATAGATAATACTATTTATAATATAGGACTATTTATATGATTAATAATACTAATAGGATAGAACTAATATTATTACTATTATTACCGATAGGATGGATTTGGATTGTTAGAAACAACTCCTACTTTGATTAGTAGAATTACGAGTGGCAACATTAACAGAGTTGTGAGTAGGTTTGTAGGTAGTGGTAGGATGCCGAATGGGTCTAGACTCGCCCTCACCTCTATCCTCACCAACACTTAGTCTCCTCTCTATCCATTTAACTCTAAGGACTTAACCATTTCTATTATTCCCATTATACCTAATGATATATAGAATACTATTAGTGTTATTATACCGATTCGTTCGTACCATTGTAATTCTTCATGTAATAACATGATGAATAATCTAGTTAGATAGATTAATCCTAATACTATTAGTATTATTATATAGATATATGTACTGTTATTCATATTAGTATTGTTATTGGTTATCTTTTGGGTCATTACTCTGGCTTAACGAGGAGCCTTAGCGACCCTTCCGATGGATTCGCTTATCAGGTGTTAGATTTCGCTTATCAGTTGACTAGGCTCGTTTCCGAACCTAAGTGGCTTTGCCGGATGGCTGTGCCTGATGGCGAGCATAAGTCGGTAGTATTATCGAACACATAAGTCGGTAGTATTATCGAACACGTGCCGAATGGTGTATTCTTAGTTTAGTAGGAGAGGTTTCCCTCTCCTACGTAACTGGTTAAGCAGCACCCTCTGCATCAGGTTGATACTTGGCAAGAACTTCTCCAATGAAGATTTCGTCTTGCAAAGACAACGTACGCATTGACAACTCATACGGGAAATATTCGTAACGGTCGTGTTCATTAACACGCTCTTCACGAGCCATACGAGAAGCATACGGATTAACAAATACTTCACCTTGCGCAAGTACGTGTCCAAGCACGCTAATACGTGCTTTCTTGAACAATACCAACAACACTGACAACGGTGCAGTCATAACAGCATTGGCAAGCATTGGCTCACCTTGACCCTTGAGAATCGCATTAAGCTGAATACGAGTGGTAAAGATATTACGAGTTGTAGACTCGACATAAGTACCACTAGCAGCATCTTTCACAAACTGTGGAAGATTGCGATTAACAACAATCGTAAGAGCACCTGCATAACGACTACTATTATCAATGATATTAGTAATCATCAAGCTGTCGTGATTCTCGAAATCAGGACGGTCAAGCAACAGACGAGTAACATCGTCTGCTTCCTGTCCATGATACTCTGATAGGTCAACTATCCTAGCATCAGTAGCTTCATCAGTAGCTTCATCAGTAGCATCTGTTTCAGCGTTAGCACTTGCTGCTTCGGCAGCTTCTTTTGCAGCTTTTGCAGCTGCTTCTGCCGCTAATCTAGCAGCATCGTTTGTAGCTCTTGTTCCCATAACAATAAGAATTAAATAGATTATAATTAGTCGGCAACTGTTCAACCAATGTGTATCCCGACAACACGCACAATGGCAATATGTTTAAAGTCATTTGATTTGATAGTAACTGCAATATGTTTGTAGTCATTTGGTTTGACTAGCCCAATAGTTCTTTTACTATATCATTTATATCCAGTATCAACACTAACACTACTAATAGTATTAGATAACTGTTCACATAATCATCGTACAATTTAATGTAATTTAGATGTATGAATATTGGTACACCTAGCATACTTAATGCCAAGTGTACCACTTTAATCTTATCACGAGTACTCATACGTATCTAGTATAATAACGTGAACAAAATTGTTCATAAGTCTCTCCTGCACGACCATGCGCTCTCCAATCACGTCTCTGCTTATTAACAACAGAACGATAAGTCGCAGTAGTCATAACAACTGCAACCAATAACAATATCAAGAATATCATAAACATTAGTATTAAATTAAACATTATAGCAATATGTTTAAAGTCATTTGGTCTTGACGGGGGTATTGGAATTGGTTTGAGAGTAGGGGGCTTGTGTGGTAGGAGGCTCATCTCGATAAAAATATATTCATAAAAAATATATTTCTCCGGGGAATAGAATCAACAGTACTATATCTTATTCTATCTTTAATAGTAATTCTAACAATTCTATTTCTATCTTTAATAGTAATTCT